>ENA-OPDG01000090-OPDG01000090.1-human-gut-metagenome-genome-assembly--contig:-NODE-90-length-82343-cov-20.988953_pt1 | contig 82343 bp, 73 predicted proteins | sample MGYA00241259_ERZ501498 | MGnify/ENA primary metagenome ERZ501498 (study PRJEB25962, sample SAMEA2042582) | human gut metagenome | biome: human gut; feature: human-associated habitat; material: faeces... | reverse complement strand
TTGTCCATATTTCACACGCAGGAGGTCACTGGTTCGAGTCCAGCAGTCTCCACCAAAAAGCTCCTGATTTCTTGCGAAATCAGGAACTTTTTCTGTTTATGATCTCAAAAGTGACGCGGTATTTTCGCGTTTTTTGCTTGACCCAAACGCTGACCCAAAAGCCGAAATGACGGGAGAGGAACGGATAGCATCATCCGTCCCTCTCCCCACTATTTTTGTGTTTACATCGCCTGACTGATGATGTTCCCGATGGCGTCAGCGGCGTCACGCTTCATCTCCGCCGTAGCGTGGGTGTAAGTGCTGAGCGTGAAGCCCGCGTCATAGTGTCCCAGTGCGCCGGACAGCGTCTTGACGTCCACGCCGTACTTGAGGGACAGCGTGGCGAAGGTGTGTCTGAGGTCGTGAAACCTGATGTGCTCCGCGCCGATGGCCTTCAGTATCTTCTCATGGGTGTGGCGGAAGGAATCCGGGTCGAACATGGTGCCGGTCTTGGACGACACGAATAGGTAGGGACTGTGTGGGTGCTTTGCGTGCTCCTCCTCCAGCAGCTCCACCGCCCGCTGCGGGATGGCCAGCTTGCGGATGGAGTTGGGCGTCTTGGGCTGGCTGACCACCAGCTCGCCGTTGATACGGTTCACCTGCTTGCTGACAGAGATGGTCATGTTCTCCACATCCAAGTCCGTCCACAGCAGGGCCAGCAACTCACCACGCCGCAGGCCGGTGGTCAGTTCCAGATAGAAGGCTGCCAATAGTCCGCGCCGCTCCGCTTCGGCCAGGTACGGGCCGATCTTATCCTCCGGCAGTATCTTCATCTCGCGCTTTTCCAGCTTCGGCAGGCGGCAGCCCTTGGCGGGATTGGCGAGGAGCAGCCGCTCCGCTACCGCCTGCTCCAGGCAGTTGTTCAGCAGCGTGTGGATGCCCCGTACCACGCGGGTGCTGAGGCCCTTATCCTTCAGCTTGATGTGGGTATACCGTTGGATGCGGCCGGATTTTTGCAGGTCGTTGTAGAACTTCTGGATCTGGATGGTGGTCAGCTTTTCCAGCGGCGTGTTGCCCAGCTCGGGAATGATGTGGTTGTCGATGTAGTTGAGGTAGTAGTGCTTGGTTTTCTCCCGCAGGCGTGGCTCGGCGTATACCTCGTACCACAGCTTGATCCAAGCGCCCAGCGTGTAGGACTTGGCGCGGCTCATGTCCAGCTTTTCAGCCTCCGCAATGGCCTGCTTGAGCTTTTCCTTGGCTTCAGATTGGGTTTTAGCGAGGACGCTTTTGTGGATGGGCTTACCGGTGGTGGGATCGCAGCCTGCGGTGTAGCGCCCCTCCCAGCGGCCGTCCTTCCGCTTGCGCAGACTCCCTTCTCCATTTGCACGTTTCTTCTTTGCCATACTCAATGCACCCTCCGCCTTTCATCCTGTTGCCGCATTGCCGCTCCCGGCCTCCATTCGGGGCCGCCAGCGGCGCGGCTGCCACTCCTTTTTGCTCGCTTCATCCGCCACCGGCGGCGCTCGCAAACGTCCCCTTCTCCATTTGCACGTTTCTTCGGCATGGTATCAACTCCTTTTCTTGGGCAGCCAATACACATACCACAAACCGGCCTTAATAGCTATCGGAGATGGGCAGAGTTAAGAGAAAGTTATCAATTACACAGCGGGGGTATTCTTTGGTTACAGCGTGGTCATTTTTGCGCTGTGTTGGCGTCTATCCACTCCCGCAGCCTGTCCTTCGGTACTACGATGCGGCTGCCGATCTTCAGTGCAGGGAAACCCTCGCTGTGAACTAACTCATACGCTCCGGCGCGGGAAATGCCCAGCACCGCCGCCACCTGCACGACATTCAGCATCAGGGGCAGCTCGTCGTAATTCTTATAGGTACATTCGTTCATTCGCTCCTCCTTACATCATGGTCATGTCGAAACCGTGATACTGCTCATATTCTTCCTCGTAGTTTTCCTGCTCCTGACGGCGGGACTGATACCATTCCACCAGCTCCTGCAGCAAGAGGCTGCTGTAATACAGCTCACGGGCAAGGTCTCTGACCTCGCTGTTCTCGTCCTCGCAGAGGGCGCAGAGGGCGGCCACCGTACCCGCCATGCCGCAGACGGCATCCTCCAGCGTAGGTGTCGGCTCACGATGGTCATAGGCAATTTCCCGGCAGGCTTGCAGATAATCCGCGCCGCCCAGCCGGAAGTACAACTCCATATTCTCGCGTTTCAACGTCTGGTCGAACAGCTTGCTGTCCCGGCAGCGGATGTTCTCCGGCGTGGTGTAGGTGATGTATTTCTGATGCGGCTCCCATTTCACATCGTAGCCATAGGCATTCATATACGCAACGAACTCCTGCTGCGTGCGGCTCTGCTCCATAGCCTCTTTGATATGATCCGTCAGCCGCCTCTTCCACGTCGGAATGCGGAACGGGTCAGCCTTGGACTCCGTGACGGACAAACCGTACTCCCGACAGAGTTGGCTGCAGTAGTCTTTGACCTGCTGCATCTCCCGTGCAGACTGGTGGAACTTCATGCCGGTCTCAAAACTGACCGAGTTCATGATGATGTGGTTGTGGATGTGGGCGGTGTTCATGTGAGTGACCACGATGCACTGGTAGCCCTCGAAATGCTCCGCCAGCTTCACGCCCAGCTCGTGCGCCGTTGCGAAGCCCAGCGGGTCGTCCGGCGCGAACGCCTGCACGATGTGGTAGTAACCGCGGCCCTCCGTTTTGCGGAACTGCTTTTTCACCGCCTCGAATTCCGGCACCGCCGTCCGCGCCACACAGTTGACGCCGCTGATAAGCTGTTCCGCCGTCTTTTCCCGGTTGGTGACATAGTCGACGATGCCCCTCAGCCCACGCGAGACAGCAATGAATTTAACGTTTGCCATGTGTTTTCATACACCTCCATGAACGGCTCCATGTTGACCAGCTCGATGTGACCCTGCCGCGCCATGATGACCAGCTGATTCAGGTTATTGCCCTGCCGACGCAGCTCGCGGATGAGGTCATCCACGCCGTCGATGACCGTCACATCCTTGTCCATGGCCGCGTCCCGCACATACTGGCTGAGAGACTTGTGCGCCTTCTCCGCCTGGAGGGAGATGTATTTCTTCTGCCACCCCGCTACGCGGATGCGGATAAATTCTTCTTTCTTCATATGTTGCTCCTCCATGAATAGGGGTGTGGGCTTAGCCCGCATGCAGCGTTTGGGGAGCGGTTTCGGCCAGGGGCCGAAACCGTACCACAAACGCGAAACTTGCCATCGCGCCAAAGGCGCGATGCTCCGCTTTCCCCGACTCCCAGCGTCCTGTGACACTTGTTCCGCCCTGCGAGGCCACACAGCGGCTCACAGAGGCGAACACGGCGGTTCTTCGGCTTGCGCCGACAGTTTCCGCTGTACCCGATGTCGCTCGGCGGCGGCTTCGGCGAGGTACAGCTGGTGCTGGGTGTACCATTCCATCGCCTCTCGGATGGGGCGAATGTGATAACGCAGGTTGCCGTTTTTCTTCAGCCCGTTCCGCATGATGACCGACGTCGGCTCTACGGTGATGAGCCCTTTTTCTACCAGCCCAGCCACGTAGCGCTTGACGGAACTCTTGCTTTTGCCAATGGATTTTCCAATTGTTTCGTAGCTGGGCCAGCACTCGTAGGTGCGCGGGTCTTCCAGCCGCATCAGTACAGCGTAGGTGGCCAGCTCGCCGGTACTTAAATGCAGAGAGAATATCTCATTGGGCAGTGGTGTGAAGTTTTTCGTTTTGTTGTTTTGCAAGTTCAATACATACCTCCGATTCCTGTTGACATAGCTGCGCGGATGGTGTAGACTAATTGCAATTTAGATTAGACATTTAGCTTGAGCCTATCATAACAGAGGCGGCATGATCTGTCAACGCTGTCGAGCATTATTTACAATTAGTCCATAATTTGGAGGGCGTCATGTGGTACTGTAAAATGTATTTCCCCGGAAGGCATGAGGTCATCGAGAGCGACGCTTTCGGTACACAGGGAGCACCGTCGCAGCGAAAGGTCTTTCCCTTTTTGGAGTCGCTGCTGTCCTTCACCGAACTGGACACCGGGAAAGTTGCCGTCGCGCTGCGGTGCATCTCCGATGACTTGGAGAGCCTCGACCGCGAGCGTATGACCAACGCCATGGTCAGGCTGGGAGCGCTGGCGGAGATGCACAGCTTCTTCCGCGTGCTGTATACCAAGTGGTTCTATCTTCATTCCGTAGGCTTCGGGAACACTGAGGCTGCGGTATCGGGCGCATTGGACGAGCTGCGGTCACTGTCGGAGGAGCTGCCGCTGTACCAAAAGCAGATCCAGCGTTTCTTCGCGCTGATACTGGATATAGACAAAGCCGGGCGCGAGCCCAGCCGGCAGATCATGCGGTACTATCATTTCGACCAGCCCGACCAGCCCAGCGACCCGGAGTTGTTTCCGTTCCGCCTGCTGACCACGCGCTTTGAGCCGGTGGATGGTGACGCTTGTGCGCCGGTGCTATATGCGAATACAGTGGCGGATATGATCAGCTATTCTTTGCAGACTTGCGTGGAGCGCAGCATCACCGTGCGTCGCTGCAAGAACTGCGGGCGGTACTTTGCCCAGACAGGCCGCGTCAGCGCGGAGTACTGCGACCGCACACCACTCGACGGTCACTCCAGCTGCCGTGCGATGGGTGCATTCCAGCAGTGGACGCTGAAGCAGGCGGACAACCCGGTGTTCAAGATCTACCGTCGGGAGTATAAGCGCCGCTTTGCGTGGATCAAGGCAGGGCGCATCAGCGACAGCGAGTTTTATGCGTGGAGCGAGCAGGCCAGAGAGCAGAAAAAGAGATGTGACGAAGGTAGCATCACCGCAGAGGAATTCCAGCGGTGGCTGAAGGAGTCGTAGACAATAAGCATCCACCCGCCAAGCGGGTGGTTTTGCTTATGCGGGCAAAGCCCTATGCTCCTCGCGCACGCGTCAAACGCGTAAGTACGGTCTGCCAGCTGCGTAGGCTGTCCTATCCGCACCGGTATAAGTCCAGCACCTTTTCATTCTTATATAGCCGTCTTCCCTAACGCTTACGCTTTTTCTTCTGCCTAATTATCTCAACAGTAATCTCTACTTCTATCACACAACTTGCTAAACTGTTTCTGCCACTTTATTCTTGAATGGACTCTCTTTGTTTTGTAGTTTGCAGTTGCCAGACCACATCTCTACTATAACAGAGGGAGTTTTATTTTCCTCATCGGCAGCAGCCTCTTTTGAACCACTCGCCCAGCGAGTGGTTTTCGGGATACAACAAAAAAGCGCCGTATTGCTACGGCGCTTTTGTCTTGCTCGGAAGATGGAGCAAGGGAACGCTATTCAATTATCTGTTGTACTTTTTCTTTCTGCTTACAACCGTTGTGCCGATGGCTGCGCCGCCGCTGATAAACAGCAGAGCAATCCACAACAAAAGATTGGAGTTATCTCCCGTCTGCGGAGACTTGTCAGCGCCGGGTTTGACGGTGCCGCCGGGTTTGACGGTGCCGCCGGGCAGCTTTGCCGTTACGGTATCAGCCTGCTTGATTTCCTGTGTTGCCGTAGCGTCCTTGTAATACTTCTTGCAACCGGAGCAATACCAGTATTCGATATTGCCCTCGGCAGTCTTGGTCGCCGCCACTGCCGGGAAGTGTTTCAAATCAGAGTGGTTGTTTGCATTCAACTCTCCGTAGCTTTCGCCACAGAACTCACACTTTGCCTTATCCTTGCAGGTGGCTTTCCCGCCGGAGTGCTCACTGAGTGCCTTGCCGCATAGATCGCACTTGTGATCCTTATTGGTATCGGTGCACTCACTCAAAGCCTTGTCGCAAACATCGCACTTATGATCCTTGTTGGTATCCGTGTACTCGGCTTCATCCGTTTTTGCTCTGCACTCGGTACACTCGTGCCAATGGCTTGCTTCACCCGTTGACCACTTGACTGAATAGCTGTGCTCTTTTTTGGGAATCACAACGCTCTCGCCTTTTGCATCACAACGGATACAGTGGTATGACTCGCTGCCTTCTTCGGAACATGTAGCTTCTTGATCCACCGTGAGTTCGTCAGCGTAGTGATGGCCTCCATATACATCTTCACAGATGTTAGAAAGGTTCTTCTGCGTGGTGCATGCTTCCACCTGCTGATCGGTTTCGTTTGTGCCTATACCGTTCAAGTTGGTGTTTTTCTGGTTGTCGAAGGAACATCCGTCAGTGGTGCCGGCCACAAGCTTTCCGGCGAATCCGCCACAAGTGGTTTTTTCATTACCAGTAACAAGGCTTGCGGAATGGCAGTTGACAAAGGTTACGTTGGAGTTTGCATAATTTCCTGTGTCTCCTGCACATCCAATGAATCCGCCGGCTCTTGACTCCCATTCGGTGACGGTGCTAGTCACGGTTCCAAAGGAAGCGGAGTTTCTAAACGTTCCAAATTCCGCCAAACCCACAAAACCTCCGACATTCCAGTCGGAAGCCTTAACGGCTACATCTGCGATACAGTTTGTGAAAGTGGACTCGGTGGTTTTGTCATCCCAAGTAGAAGAGCTGGCATATCCGACAAAGCCGCCCAATCCCCACAAACCGGAGATTCTTCCCTTTGCAGTGCAGTTTTCAAATGTGGTATCGCAGCTAATGCCGGTCATACCGCCGGTATTACTTGCTCCTGTAATTGTAACATCAGTTGCACAATTTCGCACGATGCACCGATTGTCATCACCGATCAGTCCGCCGATTTTGTTATGACCATCGGTTGCTTTGACCGTAATGGTTCCGGAAACGGAGATATTCCCAAAAACGCCAGTACCCTTATAACCGCTGTTCACCATAGCACCGGCTACAAGTATGCCCGCAGATACATCTTGAGCAGTTATGGATTCGTCAACATAGAGCGCCGCGTTGGCAATGGTAAGATCCTTTACGCCTACTTCGTTGCCCGCCGTTGCATTGGATATATAACCAAACAAACCGGCAGATTGTTTATCCTTGCTCTGATCAACCACCATACCTGATATCGTCTTACAGTTGCCGTCCAGAAAGCCCTCGAAGGATTTGTAGGAGATTCCGCCGTAGTCACCGATAGGAATCCAACGGTGCGCACTCAGATTGACGTCCTTCTCCAAACGGAAGTATTCGCCTTTATGGGTATTTCCTGCCGACACATCCTTGGCAAGCTTGGCAAACTGCTCGCCATTTTCAATTCGATATGGGTCATCTTTGGTACCGGTGCCGCCTGCAAATTCCGTTGCTGCATAGTCATCCCATTTAGTATCCTGCACGCCGCTGTCGGCATACGCACTAACGGCGTTCATTGTGATGAACATGCATACCGCAAGCAAACCACCTAAAAATTTTCCACTCTTTTTCGTTAATTATTTCTCCTTTTGCTTCTGTTGTTTATCAATTTAATTCAATCTCAAATCAGATTTGTATAGGTTTATTTTCGTATTAACTTTAAATGAATCGCTCCTTCTTTTTGCAAATTGCATCAGTCCTTTTTTCGCAGCCTCGATCTGCGGAAGGAACAGCGCCCGCTCATTAAAAATCATATAGTTGTTCAGCGCCAGAATAGACAAAGTGATACCCGTTGTTATAGCCCGGAATACTACTTGCGCCGAGCATAATAATCGTTTCTTTGTTCTAATGCTTCAAAGGCTCCTTTCTGGAAAAATATCTGTTGCGCTGCAACGCAAAAAAGCGCATAATTTTCCCTTTCCCTGCATTTTACGGCGCGGCGTTTTGCGTGTCAATAGGTTTGGAGCGAATGAAGTGTGATACGGCGTGAATGATGTGTTTTCTCTTGCGCTGCCCGTCGTATTTTGGTACAACGGAAGCAGACAAGGGGGAACAGATTATGGCAAAGGAAAAAAGCAGAAGCCAATCAATTTAGAGGAAATTACCGCGCTCACAAAAGAGCTGTTCCACGCCCACTACGCGGGGGATTTGGAACGGTGGTTTGACTATCTTTGCCCGGATAGTATCTACCTCGGCACCGGCGAGCCAATGCTCTTTGGCGGCAGCGCGATACGGGAACATTTCAAGGGCTTTGAGGGCAAGGCGGTCGATGTGGTGTCAGAAGAATATTATCCCGTCCCGCTGAGCGAAACGGCGGCGCAGGTCTGCGGCCGGATCGCGGTGAGAAGCAGGCAAAACCAGCTTGGGGCCGTCAACTGTTTTACCATCGGCTGGCGGTTGATCGGCGGCGAGCTGAAAATGATACACCAGCACAATTCCTATGAGTACGCCCAGCCGGACATTGAGGGCGAGCGCGGCATTTTGAAGATGGATATGAACACGACGCAGTTTGTCCGCAGCCTGCCGTTGGAACAGCCCGCCGGCCGGCGCATTGCGTTTCCCAGCGGCAATCAGACGGTGTATGTCAATCCCTATACCATTCTGTACGCCCAGAGCCGAGATAAGCGGACGGAATTAGTCTGCGTTGACCGGGTCGTGAGCTGCAACTATATCTACCGGGAGCTGAAAGAGAGATTGCCGGAAGTGTTTTATCCGCTGCGGCGGGGCTACCTTGTGAACACGCTGTATATTGTCGCCCTGCGGCGGTTTGAAGCGGAGCTGATTTCGGGTATCTCCATTCCCATTCCCGCTTTGACTTATACCCAGGTCAAGCGGGATTTACAGGAGCTGATCGAGAAAAAATAGCGGACGGAAAGTGGGCAGCAACGCCCGCTTTTTTCCTGCCGTATTTGGCAAAATGCCTTTCTTTAGTGGTGTAGGGAGTGAAGGAAGAAAGTTTCTTAGCAAGCATAGGAAAAGAGTACCTTTTCCGTATTTTCGCCCTCCCGCCCTGCGGGGCGTCGGTTGAAAATAGCTTGTTGGGAAGTTTCCCAAACCCTCGTAAGAAAGGAGCGCACACATGGGGCTGAAACGGACGGTGCAAATCAAGTTTTGCGTGACAGAGGAAGAACGGGCTTTGATACTGGAAAAGATGAACCGCTACTTTCGTTTTGTATCCAATGTTGCTGCAAGCGCGAAATTGAACTGCTCTATGTACCTAATAGTTTTCATGAGCATATTCATATTCCGCAAGGGAACATCTGCTTCGTTGAAATCGGCAATGTATCCGAGTTAGATACCTTCCTTGGCTGTGGGGTGTAAACAAATACAAAGAGGCATCCACATGCTGTTGGTGCTGTAGGAAAATCGCCTGTTCTTTGGTTACAGCGTGATCAAATTGCGCATACCATGACCAGCGCAGTAATTTTCGGCACTTGTCGCAAGATGCACGCCAATAACCCAAGAAGCAACGCAAGAACATCTTACGTTATTTTTAGTAACATAAGAAAAGCTCGAAAAAAGTCAAGGAATGTCTTGCGAATTTTCTTCACTTCTTACGTTCTATATGTTAAAATGAGCGCAAGGGAGTGATTTGCATGGTAGAAAAGGAGCTTCGCGATCTGATTGAAAGCATTCGGGTTCGTGGCTGTGAAGGACAAACCATAGAAGTAAAGGCGGCGCGGCAGGGCTGTCCTGAAAGGTTATATGATACGATCTCTGCGTTTTCCAATCAAAATAGCGGGGGAATCTTTGTGTTCGGCTTGGAGGAAAAGAACGGCTTCGCAAAGGTGGGCGTCTACGACGCGCAGGACTTGGAACGCAAGGTAATGGAATACTGCGAACAAATGACGCCGATCGTTCGACCGCAATTTACCGAGGTGGATGAAGGGGAGCTTACATTTGTCTCTGCGGAGATCCCACCCGTCGATATTGCGGAACGCCCTTGCTTCAAAACAGCCAAGGGGCGGCTGCACGGATCCTACATCCGCGTAGGTGACGGAGACAAGCCCATGACGGAGTACGAAGTGTACAGCTACGAGGCGTTCCGAAAGAAATATCAAGACGATATTCGTCCAGCGGAAAGGGTGTCCTTCCAATCGCTGGATGTGTCTAAGGTGAAAACGTATTTGGAGAGAAAAACATATGCGCGTCCGAATTTGGCGGGTATGTCGGAGGCAAAGCAGTATGAACTGACCGGCATCACGCGGGATGGGAAAATCACCATGGCGGCATTGCTGCTGTTCGGACTCTACCCGCAGGCGTTTTATCCGCAACTGAGCATCATTGCCACCTGTGTACCTGCGGAGCAAATGGGCATTCTTGACACAGAGGGCAACCGGTTCAGCGACACAAAGCGGATCGAAGGTACGCTTCCGGATATGCTGGAGGGTGCGTTGACCTTTGTTCGGGCCAATATGCGGACGGCCACAAGGATCGACAAGGAAACAGGCGAGAGAATTGATATTCCGCAGTACCCTATGGACGCTGTCCGCGAGGCGATACTCAACGCGTTGGTACACCGGGATTATAGTCTGCATACCGAGGGAATGCCGATCCAGTTGGTCATGTATTCCAATCGGATCGAGATCACAAATCCGGGTGGGCTTTATGGTAGATTGACTCTCGACCAGTTGGGCAATGCCCAGCCGGATACCCGAAACCCGGTTCTTGTTACCGTAATGGAGACCCTGGGGGAAACTGAGAATCGCTATTCCGGGATTCCTACGATTCGGTTTGCCATGAAAAACCGCAACCTGCCAGAGCCGGTATTCGCGGATCGGCGCAGCGAATTTGTCGTGACGCTGTACAATGGTGAGCATGGTGCAGCGGGAAGTGTCGGCGACGAGGATGTAAAACAAGCTAACGTGCAAGACGAAAAAGGTCTGCTGAAATTCTGCCGTACACCTCGAAGCCGCAGCGAGATCATTGCATATCTAAATATTGCGTCAGGGCAGTATGCCCTGCGGCGTTACCTTGATCCTCTCGTAGAGTGCGGAGCGATTCGGATGACGCTGCCCAATAAACCCCGCAGTTCCAAGCAGCGATATGTAGCGGCAGGGGAGGAGTGACACGGTTAATTACGGCTTATTAGCTTGACCCAAAAGCCGAGAGAACAGGAAACAACCGGAGAAGGGCGGATGGCATCATCCGTCCCTCTCCGGTTGTTTTTTGCGGGCTACACGGCCTGGCTGATGACGCTGCCGATGGTATCGACGGCGGAACAGCCTTACACAGGCAGCTCACCGGGTGAGGCTGCGGAAAGCTGCTTCTCCATCGCCCTGCCGTGCGCCTGCACATTTACCGAGCGAAACCGCGGACAATTCAAGCTGCTGCCGAACTGGTGGGCGAGTATATACTTTTATAACCATGAACACATACAGCTTGCTACAAAAATGGCCCCTATGGAAATTCGATTTGGCACCCCTCACAGATAGTGTCCTGAATTTTTGTCTATTTGACAGGGGGCGGCGCAGCGCACTGTCCGGTTTATGGGACACCTCTTTCTGTAGAATGGGTATCGTAAAGAACGACACAGATCGGAAAGGGAGGAAACGACATGTTCAAGATCGGCTTTAATGGTTCCGCAGAAGAGCATCGTCAGGCACCCGAGGAGGCGCACTCCATTTGTCCTGCGGTCACGCCGAGAAAATCGGTCGTTCGCGTCCATTTTCCGGCGCGGAATATGAATCTGTCTTACTACAATGACGCCTTTGACCTGAAGCGCGGAGATATCGTTTTTGTGGAGGGCAAGCTGGAGAGTCTGCGTGGCCGCGTGGTAGATGTCGCATACAATTTCAAGATCAAGCTGTCTGACTACAAGCGGGTCATCAGCGTGGCCGACACAAATGTACAGGGCGAGTTCTTCTTCGCCGGGTCGCACTTCGTCACGTTCGACCGCAGCACTCTTCCTTACGAAAAGGTCATCACCTGGTTTAAGGCACCCGCCAAGGAGGATGAGATGTTTGTTTCCGGCAATGATGAAAGCGGCTTCCTGCTGCGTGATCTGGGCGCCATGAGCATCAGCAGGGCAACTGCCGATCGCGGACACGATTACTACACGGACAATCGTGTGCGGTACATTTCTCTGGACAATACCCATGTGCGGGCCATTGTGGAGGGGACGCGGCCCTACGAGCTGGAGTGCGACTATGTCAACGGCGAGATCAGAAATCTGGTTTGCGACTGCTTCTGCAGTGAGCCGTGCAAGCATGAATTCGCAGCCATGCTGCAGCTGAGGGAGACGCTGGAACTCATTGAGAAGCACTACCCTGCACAGCTTGAGGCGACGCAGTATTTCGCCGCCGTCTGCAAGGGGACGCTGCTGAATTTTGCGATGGACGGCAAGGAAACCGGCAGCATCGTGCTTTGAGGGACGCGGGAGGTATCGTAAACGCAAGGCGGCATGTATGACACCATCCACACCCCCGACTATTTCTCAGATTTACAATATCTGACAAATGGAGCTGCGCAGGGCACGGCAGGGGATGCTCCCCTGCCAGGCCTTGCGCAGCTTCTCCTTTTCACTCTTTCAATCCACGGGAATACCCGACCTGCACAGTATGGCATAGCATACAAAAAAAGTCAATGCATTTTGGTGATTATCCTTATCACTGAAGTCTTTACAAGCCCCGTTTCGTGTGATATGGTTAAAGCATCAACATATGCGCGTTAGAAAATATATACGACGGGATGTGATCGCCATGTATCCTGCCCATATCCGCGAAACCGGAGAGCGGCAAACCGTCCGGGAGCATTGCCGGAACACGGCGGTGCTGGCCGCAACCGCGCTGCGGCCGCTGGGTCTGGAGAAAAGCGCCTATCTGGCCGGGCTGCTCCACGATGCCGGAAAAAACAAGCAGGAGTATGCGCAATACCTTTCGGAGGCTGTCAGCGGTGGGAACGCCGTCCGTGGCAGTGTCAACCATACCTTCGCCGGCGTCAGGTTTCTGCTGGACAGGTGGCATTGCAGGGAAGGGGAACTTTCCTATTCCGACGTGACCGCAGAGCTGCTGGCCTTTGCCGTTGGCTCACACCACGGCCTGTTTGACTGCGTCGACCCCCAGCAGCACAGTGGGTTTCTTCACCGCCAGACCAAGGAGGGAATCTTTTACGATGAATCCCGACAGGGCTTTTTGGCGGAGGTTGCTGACGAGGAGGAGCTGGAGCATCTGTTCCGCGACGCTGTCCGGGAGATGACCCCGATGCTGGATCGGCTGGCGGCTCTGTCCACCCAAGCGGACGACAACGAGGCGGATCGGGAGACCGCATTTTTTATCGGTCTTCTGGCTCGGATGCTCCTGTCCGCCGTGATCGAGGGGGATCGCACGGACACCGCGGCCTTTATGGACGATTTGAAGCCGCCCTCTTTCCCGGAGGATATGCGCCCCATATGGGCGGGTCGGCTGGCGTTCATGGAAAAGCGCCTCTCGGAATTTCCCCGAAAAAGCCCCATTGATCTGGCGCGCCAGACCATCTCCGACACCTGTGCCGCCGGCGCCGCCGGGCCCGGAGGTGTCTACCGCCTGAATGTTCCCACCGGCGGCGGAAAAACGCTGGCCAGTCTCCGCTTCGCATTGACCCACGCGGCAAAGTGGAACTGCTCCCGAATCATCTTCACCGCGCCGCTGCTGTCGATCCTGGATCAAAACGCTCAGGTGATCCGCGATTACATAGGCGAGGACGCTTTGATACTGGAGCATCACTCCAACCTCGCCGAGCCGAAGGAGACGCCGGAGCGCTTGCAGGCGCTGGAGCTGCTCACCGCCTCCTGGTCGGCGCCGATCATTATCACCACGCTGGTGCAGCTCCTGAATACCTGCTTCAGCGGAAAGACCAGCGCCATCCGCAGATTTCACGCGCTGTGCGGCAGCGTCATTGTGATCGACGAGGTACAGACCGTTCCCGGTAAAATGCTGACGCTGTTCAATTTGGCGGTCAACTTCCTGTCTGAGATCTGCGGCGCCACTATTGTTCTGTGCTCCGCCACCCAACCCTGTCTGGAGGCAGCCGACCATCCCCTGCACCGCCAGCCCGTCGATCTGGTTCCGCAGCAAAAGGCACTGTGGGACGTCTTTAAGCGCACCGACATCCAAAATGCCGGATGCGCCAAGCTGGAGGAGTTCTCGCAGATCGTCACGGAGGTACTGCCGTCGTGCGACAGTCTGCTGGTGGTGTGCAACACGAAAAAGGAGGCGGCGTTCCTGTTCGAGTCGCTGCAAGCCGCGAATTGCCGGTGCTTCCATCTGTCCGCCGCCATGTGCGTGCAGCACCGCAGGGAGACTCTGCAAGCCTTACAGTCCGCGCTGGACAAGCCCTCCGCCGACAGGCAAAGGGTCGTCTGCGTCTCCACGCAGGTGATCGAGGCCGGTGTGGACATCTCCTTCCAGCGGGTGATCCGCTTCTCCGCCGGAATGGACAGTGTCGTGCAGGCGGCAGGGCGGTGCAACCGGCACGCCGAGCAAAAGGAGCCCGCCCCCGTCCGCCTCATCCGGTGTACCGACGAGCGGCTGCGTGGTCTGGACGACATCGTGCGCGGACAGAACGCCACCACCGCGCTGCTGACCGCCTTTTCCAAAACGCCGGAGGCTTTCCGGCACGATCTGTCCTCCGAGGAGGCCATCCGGTTCTACTATCGCCGGCTATACGCAGAGATGGAGCCCGGCTTCCAGGATGACCAAACCCAGGCGCACGGCTCCCTCTATCATCTGCTGGCGGACAACCCCCGGTATGCAGACGCCAACTGCGCGCAAGCGGAGCGTTACCTTCTGCGGCAGGCGTTCCGTCTGGCAGGCGGCCTTTTTCAGGTATTTGACGAGGACACGAGCGCCCTGCTCGTACCCTACGGAAGAGGGCGCGAGCTGCAAAACACGCTGCGAAACGTCGCTCAGGTCTACGGGCAGAAGGATTGGGCGGTCATTCGCGGCTGCATTGACGAGGCAAAGGGCTACTGCGTCAGCGTCTACCGCTATCAGCTGGAGCGGCTTGAGAGCCTCGGCGCCGTGACCTCACTGTTCGACGGCGGCATACTGCTGTTGTCCGATGGCTTTTATAACGAACATACCGGTTTTTCCCCGGAGGCCGGTACCCGTGATTTTCAGGAGGTGTAGCGATTGAAAACAGAACATCCCAACATCGTAGAATTTGAGGTATACGGTGATTACGCCCTCTTCTCCGACCCTCTCATGCGTCTGGGCGGTGAAAAGTGCAGCTATCAGGTACCCACCTATGAGGCACTGAAGGGCATTTTATCCTCTGTATACTGGAAGCCCACCTTCATCTGGCGGATCCTGGACGTGCGGGTCATGAACCCGATCCAGACCGAGGTGAAAGGCATCCGCCCCATCAAATACAGCGGCGGCAACGATCTGGCGTATTACACCTATCTGAAAAGCTGCCGGTATCAGGTACGGGCCTGCTTCGACTGGAACGACAACCGCCCAGAGCTGTGCGGCGACCGAAATGAGAACAAACATCACTGCATTGCCCGCCGAATGATCGAAAAGGGCGGGCGGCGTGATATTTTTCTGGGTACCCGGGAATGTCAGGGCTATGTAGAGCCCTGCGTATTCGGAAACGGCGCAGGCGCCTACGACGATCTGCCGGAGCTGGGCTTCGGGCTGATGTACCACGGCATCACCTACCCGGACGAGGCCTACTCGGAGGAGACCCACGGACGGATGACTGCCCGGTTTTGGTACCCGGTCATGAAAAACGGCGTCATTCACTTTCTCCCGCCGGAGGATTGTCCGGGGCAGAAGCCTCTGCGGGAGATGCCTATGAAGAGTTTTTCCGCCGACGAGGGCAATTTTATCGGTCTGCGGGAATTTGGGGAGGTGGAGTAAATGGGACTGATGCAGCAAGCCTATGACACCTACTGTGCCATGGAGTCGCAATACGCCGGCATCTACGGCAAGGCGAAGGAGCCACTGGTTCCTGTTTCGCACCAAATCGTAAACGCAGAGCTGGAACTCACTCTGGACGCGGACGGTCATCTGCTGGACGCCCGTTCCGTCGAGGCGGAGCAGGCCGCCACGATCATCCCCGTGACGGAGAGCTCCTCGGGGCGAACCGGCAAAACCCCCGGCGCACACCCGCTATGCGACCAGATTCAGTTTCTCTCCCCGCTGTATCCCGCCAAATACGAAAGCTACCTGACACAGCTGCACCGCTGGGAGCTATCACCCTACGGCCACTCCAAGCTCTCCGCCATCGCCCGCTATGTGGAAAAGGGAACAATCGCAACGGATATGGCTCAGCGCGGCCTGATCGCACTGGATGAAAAAGGCTTTCCTGTCAAGGAAAAGCAGATCGTCCGCTGGCGTGTAGAGACAGGTGGGGAAAATGAGACGCCCGCCTGCTGGCAGGATCAGAGCCTCTTCCAAGCCTTCATCGACTACTATGCATCCACGAAATCTGAGAAGCCCGCGTTTTGCATGGTTACCGGTAAAAACGCCCCGCCCGCCAGCCAGCACCCCAAGAAGATCATCAACCTGTGCGCCAACGCCAAGCTGATCTCCGCCAACGACACCAGCGGCTTTACCTATCGGGGCCGCTTCACAGACGATTCGCAGGCTGCAACTATGAGCTACGAGGCATCGCAGAAGATCCACAGCGCGCTGCACTGGTTGGCGGCGACCCAAGGCGTCTTCATCGGCGGGCGCACCTTCCTGTGCTGGAATCCGCAGGGCATTGAGATCCCCAAACCGCAGGCCGCCTTCCTGCGGCGGGGCGCCGCCAAGCAGATAAAATACTCCGACTATCGAAAGGCGTTGTCGGAAACTCTCCGGGGCTGGCAGGAGACGATCCCGCGGGACGCCGGCGCCGTAGTGGCCGCCTTTGACGCCGCCACATCCGGACGTCTTTCCCTCACCTATTACAGCGAGCTTCCGGTCTCTGATTTTCTGGAGCGCCTGCACAACTGGGATGCACTTTGCTGCTGGGAGCATTCCTCCTTCGGCATACAGTCGCCCTCGCTTTCGCAGATCGCGGACTGCGCCTTCGGCACGGTGCGCGTCTCCGACAAGCAGACAAAGCTGGAAACGGACGAGCGCGTCATGCGCCAGCAGGTACAGCGGCTGCTCTCCTGCCGGGTGGATCAGGGCAAAATGCCGGCGGATATCGCCCGCGCTGCGGCGGCCAAGGCGTCCAACCTGCAGATCATGGACACCGCCCTGCGGGAAACGGTATTGTTCACCGCCTGCGCGGTGCTTCGGAAATACAAATATGATTGGTACAAGGAGGAATGGGGCATGGCACTGGAACCGCAGAAGAAGGATGTCAGCTATCAGTATGGACGGCTTTTGGCCGTGTTTGAAAAACTTGAGCGAGACACCTATGACCCCAATGAACAGCGGGAGCCCAACGCGATCCGGATGCAGTCCGTGTTCGCAAAGCGTCCGCTCTACGCCAGCCGGATCATCTGGGAGCAGTTGAAAAAGGCGTACTACCCTAAACTCAAGCCCGGCGCCAGAACAAAATACGACCGCATCATCGAGCAGATCATCCAAGAAATTTCCTCCTTCCCGCAGGTGGAACAGGAGGAGGCCCTGAAGGACACCTATCTCTTTGGGTACTATCTGCAGCGCAGTGCGCTGTACACATCCAGCAAGACCGAAAACAGTCAGGAGGAAGAATAAATGAGCAGCTTGCAAAACAAGATCGATTTTGTGGCACTGGTCTCCGTGACCCGCGCCAACAGCAACGGCGACCCTCTGAACGGCAATCGCCCCCGCACCGACCTGAACGGCTTTGGTGAGATCTCCGACGTGTGCATCAAGCGCAAGATCCGCAACCGGATGCAGGATCTGGGCAAGCCCATCTTCGTTCAGTCAGAGGATCGGTGCAGCGACGGCTGCGGCAGCCTCAGCGAGCGGGCCTCCGCCGCTATGAAGGGCATCAAGGATCGGGAGGAATATGCCCGGCACGCCTGCGAGACATGGCTGGACGTGCGTACCTTCGGGCAGGTGTTCGCCTTCAAGGATGCCAAGGGCTTCTCCTGCGGTGTGCGCGGGCCGGTCTCCGTGCATCAGGCGTCCAGCCTGTCCCCCGTGGAGATCGAGTCCCTCCAGATCACCAAGAGCGTGAATGGTGAGAAGAAGGAAAAGGGTGAGAACCGCGCCTCCGACACCATGGGCATGAAGCACTTTGTCCGCTTCGGCCTGTACGAGATCAAGGGCTCCATCAATGTCCAGCTGGCGGAAAAGACCGGCTTCTCCGAGGAGGACGCCGACACGGTCAAGGAATGTCTGCGCACCCTCTTTGTGAACGATGCCTCCTCCGCACGGCCCGACGGCTCCATGGAGGTGGTGAAGCTGTTCTGGTGGCGCCACAGCTGCAAGGACGGGCAGTACTCCTCCGCAAAGGTCCACCGCTCCGTCAAGGTCGCGCTGCGGGACGCGGGTACCATTCCCACCTCCGCAGACGACTATGTGATTTCGCTGGAGGCGCTGCCGGGTCTGGAGCCGGAGGTGATCGATGGCATATAATGAGGAGGACTTCCTACAGCTCTCCGGCTTACAGCATTTCCGGTTTTGCAGGCGGCAGTGGGCGCTGATCCACATCGAGCACCAGTGGGCGGAAAACTACCGCACCATTGACGGCGCGATCCTCCACGAAAACGCCCACGACACGGACCTTCAGGAACGGCGGGGCGACCGCTTTATTACGCGTGGCGTCAGCGTCTATTCCGCGGAGCTGGGCGTGTCCGGCCAGTGCGACGTACTGGAATACCACCGGGGCTCCGTCGGGATCCCCCTCTCCGGGAAAGAGGGACTGTGGCAGCCGTACCCGGTGGAGTACAAGCGGGGCCGCCCCCGCGAGGACACTGGCGACACCCTGCAGCTATGCGCGCAGGCCATGTGCCTGGAGTCCATGCTCTGCTGCGACATCCCTGAGGGCGCACTCTATTACGGGGAGATCCGTCGGCGAGAGAGGGTTTCCTTCACCCCGGAGCTGCGCGCAGGGGTGCGGGAGCTGCTGGCGGAAATGCACGAGCTGTACCGTCGGGGCTATACCCCCAAGGTCAAGCCCACCAAATCCTGCAATGCCTGCTCCTTGAAGGAACTGTGCCTGCCCAAGCTGATGAAAAGCAGAGCCGTCTCCGCGTATCTCCGGGCGGCCATGGAGGAATCACCATGAAGCAGCTTCTCAACACGCTATTTGTCACCTCCGAGGACATTTACCTCTCGCTGGAGGGGGAAAATGTGCTGGCAAACCGAGACAAGACCGTCGTCGCCCGCTACCCGCTGCACACGCTGCAAGCCATCGTCAGCTTCTCCTACGTCGGTGCCTCCCCTGCGCTGATGGGCAAATGTGCGGAGGCCGGGATCGGTCTGGCCTTCTGCTCCCCGCACGGACGTTTCCTTGCCCGCACCTGCGGCGAGAGCAGCGGCAACGTACTGCTCCGTCGTGAGCAGTACCGTATCGCTGACGACCCCGCTCGCAGCTGTGAGATAGCCCGCACCATGATCTTCGGCAAGCTGAGCAACGGTGCCGCCAGCATCCAGCGCACCCTGCGGGATCACGCGCCCCGCGTGGCGGACTGCGGATTGGAAAAAGCCGCTGCTAACCTCCGGGCTATGCTGCCACAGGTGCTGGCTGCCGCTGACTTGGACTCCCTGCGGGGAATAGAGGGCGCTGCTGCCACCGCGTATTTCGACGTCCTCGATCATATGCTCCTGAGCCGGAAGGAGGCATTCTTCTTCCACGGACGGAGCCGTCGGCCGCCGCTGGATCGGGTAAACGCCATGCTGTCCTTTGCCTACAGTCTGCTGGCACACGACTGTGCCAGCGCCTTGGAAAGCGTCGGATTGGACAGCTATGTAGGCTTCCTCCACCGCGACCGGCCGGGACGGCAGTCGTTGGCGCTGGATCTGATGGAGGAACTGCGACCCTGCATGGCAGACCGCTTCGTGCTGACCCTCGTGAACAATCGAATGCTGCGCCCGGAGGACTTTCAGATGCAGGACAGTGGCGCGGTGCTGCTGTCCGATGACGGCCGCCGGAAATTCCTGAAGACCTGGCAGGAGCGGAAGCAGGACACGCTGACCCACCCCTATCTGGGGGAAAAGCTGAGCTGGGGTATGATCCCCTATGCGCAGGCGCTACTGCTGGCTCGCTGCCTCCGCGGCGACTTGGACGGCTATCCGCCGTTTTTATGGAAGTGATGCTATGCTGGTGCTGATCACATACGATGTAAACACCGAGGACGCCGCCGGGCGCAAGCGCCTGCGGCAGATCGCTAAAAAGTGCGTGGACTACGGACAGCGGGTGCAAAATTCCGTGTTTGAGTGTCTGCTGGACGCAGGGCAGTGCCGCCGCCTGCAGGCGCAGCTCCTGTCCATCATGGATTCTGAGAAAGACAGTCTGCGCTTTTACTACCTGGGGAAGCAATATGAGAAAAAAGTGGAGCATTTCGGTACGAAGAGCACCTATCTGCCGGAGGATCCCCTGATCCTCTGACACACGCCGCCCGGCGCGGCAGTGGTACGGCGCACGGGTATCCGGGACGCGCCTTCCCGCCCCCGCGAAGTCCAAGTGACCAGAGATTGCCGGGAGGTTCGCAAGGCTTTTCCCGAGAAAACGCCGGTCTTTCTCCGGGTTTCTCAGGCAACCACCCCCGTACTTTTCCCAAAAAACGCAAAAGTTCTACTTGTTTGTCAAAGATCCGCAGGTAAAACTGTGCATCTTTGCTGTCGCCCCCCTCGCGGGGGGCGTGGATTGAAATGTCCTCGGCCTGCCCGAGGCCACCGAGATCCAGGGTCGCCCCCCTCGCGGGGGGCGTGGATTGAAATCGATGCTGGTCGAGCAGATCACGATACTTCTGCCGCGTCGCCCCCCTCGCGGGGGGCGTGGATTGAAATGAATACGAGGGACTATATGATGAGTTTAAGACCGTCGCCCCCCTCGCGGGGGGCGTGGATTGAAATCTCCTTTTTAATAGGTTTAGGGGCGATGATATTGTCGCCCCCCTCGCGGGGGGCGTGGATTGAAATACCGTTGTCATACTGGTATCCATAGATTGCATTGTGTCGCCCCCCTCGCGGGGGGCGTGGATTGAAATCACGCTGCTTGATCTGCATTTTCCAGCGTAAACGTCGCCCCCCTCGCGGGGGGCGTGGATTGAAATCAAATTTCCGGCTTTTGTCGGACGGGTAGCAATGGTCGCTCCCCTCGCGGGGGGCGTGGATTGAAATGGTTATAAATTATTAAGGAGGTATTCAAATGGCTGTCGCCCCCCTCGCGGGGGGCGTGGATTGAAATTACGTCCGCACCGTTTGACTATCAAGCTATGATGGCCGTCGCCCCCCTCGCGGGGGGCGTGGATTGAAATAACGATGACGGCAGTCCGGCATGGCAGGCGTTTTTGTCGCCCCCCTCGCGGGGGGCGTGGATTGAAATAGCAGTTATCATTTGTTGCGCCATTGTCACACCGTCGCCCCCCTCGCGGGGGGCGTGGATTGAAATTCATTGGGGCTGCTCGTGCCGGAAAACACGCAAGTCGCCCCCCTCGCGGGGGGCGTGGATTGAAATGTCCTGAAAACCATAGTCATAGTTGAAAACAGTTGCCGTCGCCCCCCTCGCGGGGGGCGTGGATTGAAATAGTGGCATTGTATTTTTTCAATCGACCACTATCATGTCGCCCCCCTCGCGGGGGGCGTGGATTGAAATTGCTCCTACGGTGAAAGAAAGGACGGCAGCGATGCGTCGCCCCCCTCGCGGGGGGCGTGGATTGAAATCTCAGAATTATCAGACAGCTTTTCAGTGGCTTGGTCGCCCCCCTCGCGGGGGGCGTGGATTGAAATAGTGGCTTGTTTTAAGCCTAAATCTACCATCAGATGTCGCCCCCCTCGCGGGGGGCGTGGATTGAAATAAATGCGCCGGTATGCCTGAACGCTGTAAAGAAGTCGCCCCCCTCGCGGGGGGCGTGGATTGAAATCTCCGCTATGTCTACGGTTACACCGCAACCAGCGGTCGCCCCCCTCGCGGGGGGCGTGGATTGAAATACTTTTAGTGATTACAAGCAACCCAAGCGTCCTAGTCGCCCCCCTCGCGGGGGGCGTGGATTGAAATCCAGCGGCCCTATGCCAGACGTTTTAACGGTCTGTCGCCCCCCTCGCGGGGGGCGTGGATTGAAATTACACGCTCTTTGGAGAGGCACTCGCCTCCGCCGGTCGCCCCCCTCGCGGGGGGCGTGGATTGAAATGCTATTGTGCCACTGACAGATGAGGACGCCGGCCACGTCGCCCCCCTCGCGGGGGGCGTGGATTGAAATAACACGGAAATGGTGTTCTTGCTCAATGCAACCGTCGCCCCCCTCGCGGGGGGCGTGGATTGAAATCTTTGGATGTGGACATTGGTTGGGGTCCATGGGGGTCGCCCCCCCCTCGCGGGGGGCGTGGATTGAAATTCCCGGGTGCGGCCATAGGCGGTAATGAGCTTTCGTCGCCCCCCTCGCGGGGGGCGTGGATTGAAATTGGTGAGTGCTACTGCGACTGTGAATACGGCAGCGTCGCCCCCCTCGCGGGGGGCGTGGATTGAAATCCGTCCAGCGTGTACCACACCGCCTCCTCCGTGGTCGCCCCCCTCGCGGGAGGCGTGGATTGAAATCAGTTTCCAATTTACCAGATCGGCACGGGCGGCTTCGTCGCCCCCCTCGCGGGGGGCGTGGATTGAAATACATCGGTGATCTGAAAGACATGAGTACCTTCGGTCGCCCCCCTCGCGGGGGGCGTGGATTGAAATAACGGGGTCAGCAAATACGGGGACATATCTTGCAGTCGCCCCCCTCGCGGGGGGCGTGGATTGAAATTACAGTCATTCAGGCCGCCCAGACCGCCGGACGTAGGTCGCCCCCCTCGCGGGGGGCGTGGATTGAAATTCCATCAGTGGCGTAGCCGGTGCGGTGAACAACAGTCGCCCCCCTCGCGGGGGCGTGGATTGAAATCCAGATGTTCCAGACGGTTATCAACGCAAAGCCTGGTCGCCCCCCTCGCGGGGGGCGTGGATTGAAATTCTCGGCAGCTGGTCATGGACTACAGCCCCCGCAGTCGCCCCCCTCGCGGGGGGCGTGGATTGAAATATTCCCGGCTGTGCGCTCAGCGCACCAGCTACATGTCGCCCCCCTCGTGGGGGGCGTGGATTGAAATTGGGTGTGACGCTGGCGGAGGCACTGGCGGCGTTCGTCACCCCCCTCGCGGGGGGCGTGGATTGAAATGGTAGCAGCTCCGGGGCAGCGGCCGAGCGGCTGGGTCGCCCCCCTCGCGGGGGGCGTGGATTGAAATGCAGAATTGCGCACCCATGAACGCCGCAGCTGTGCTGTCACCCCCTTCGCGGGGGCGTGGATTGAAATTTATATTGTGGGGGGTCGACTTTTTTGCCGACACCGTCGCCCCCCCTCGCGGGGGGCGTGGATTGAAATTACTACGAGGCGCAGGCAAAGGACGTTCCCGGATGGGGTCGCCCCCTTCGCGGGGGGCGTGGATTGAAATCTTTCTCCGCTATGCTGATCTTAGTGGGCGGCGTCGTCGCCCCCCTCGCGGGGGGCGTGGATTGAAATGACCTGAGCGGCGACGGTAAGGTGGTGTCCCGCAGTCGCCCCCCTCGCGGGGGGCGTGGATTGAAATAGCGCGATCTCGTCCGCCTTATCCTTCGGCAAAACGTCGCCCCCCTCGCGGGGGGCGTGGATTGAAATAACGGCCTTATTCCCAATGACATCAAGGCTGCCGTCGCCCCCCTCGCGGGGGGCGTGGATTGAAATGCGGGCAGAAGGGCTGTGTGTTTGAGCAAAAAGGAGGTCGCCCCCCTCGCGGGGGGCGTGGATTGAAATAACGCTTTGCAGCAGGCGGCGCTGGCGTCCTGGGGTCGCCCCCCTCGCGGGGGGCGTGGATTGAAATTTCCTGGAAGGCGATGCGGCGGCAGCTATGACGGAGGTCGCCCCCCTCGCGGGGGGCGTGGATTGAAATGTGCTGCGATACGCCAAGGACACGGAGCTGCGGTGTCGCCCCCCTCGCGGGGGGCGTGGATTGAAATAGTTGCAGCAGGCGGCGCTGGCGGCTTGGGCGGAAGTCGCCCCCTTCGCGGGGGGCGTGGATTGAAATATTCTGGCAGTGGGTACGAAGGAGGACGCACCGGAGTCGCCCCCTCGCGGGGGCGTGGATTGAAATGCAGAATTGCGCACCCATGAACGCCGCAGCTGTGCTGTCACCCCCTTCGCGGGGGCGTGGATTGAAATCACGATGATCTGATTAGGTATACAGACTACGAAGTCGCCCCCTCGCGGGGCGTGAAATAGCCTGCATTCTGCGGTTGGTTACGAACGCCAAACAACGTGTAAATTATAGGTTGATTTTTACCTATATACGGGTATAATAAGCATAGGAGGTGTTCACGATGACCATTGATACAAAGACGATCGTTTCGGTCACCGAAGCGAATCAGAACTTCTCGCGGGTAACGCGCATTGCCGAGAAGAACGGGCAGGCCGTGATTTTCAAGAACAACAAACCCAAATATATGCTGGTGGATCTGGATGTGTCCCCTATGATCGATATGACCGATGATGAAAAAATCGATGTCGTGGCGGCGCGTATCCTGAAAAAGTACAAGCCCGCATTTATGGAGCTTGCCAAATGATCAAGTTTTCGAAAGATAAGGTGCTGCTGCTTCACAGGCTCATCGCCGAAGAAACAGGCGGCAGTATCGGTGTCCGGGATGAAGCCCTGTTGGATTCCGCATTGGAGAACGCCTTTGCCGGCTTTGACGGGCAGGAGTTCTATCCCACCAAGGAGGAAAAGGGCGCACGGCTTGGCTATACGCTCATCTCCAACCACGCTTTTGTGGACGGCAACAAGCGCATCGGTATGTACGTTATGCTGACGTTTCTGGAAGTGAACGGGATACACATGGAGTGTACCAACGAGGAAGTTGTGGAGGTCGGATTATCCGTTGCCTCCGGCACAATGGACTACGACGCGCTTCTCCAATGGGTGCGCAGCCACAGGATTTGACTGTTTTGAAGGAAGTCGATAGGCAGCACGCCTATTCTTTGGTTACAGCGTGGTCATTTCTGCGCCGTCGCGGGGCTTGACCCAAACCGTGACCCAAACGCGGAAAGAAGCAGGTGGATACAGGCGGACACAGTGGATCGCCCACCGAGCCGAAAGCACGCAAAAGCGCCGGAAAGCGTTGTGCTGCAACGCTTTCCGGCGCTCATCGTATCTTCACACGCAGGAGGTCACTGGTTCGAGTCCAGCAGTCTCCGCCAAATCCCGAAACCATTGTCTAACAATGGTTTCGGGATTTTTCTTTGCCCGGGTTCTTACCAGATTCCGGCATTTTGACGTATACTCGGATACGCGCTATTTCGGCTTATTCAGGCTGATTTCGGCTGTTGTAGGTTGCCTTTGGTTGCCAAAGGTTGCCCGCACCTTGCCTCACAGCGCAGAAGCAGACGTGTTCTCCATCCCCACCCCTACAACAGCTTCGGCAACGGCGCGGCCATGCGCTGCTCCCCCGCCGGTATGATCGCTTCCTCGCTGGAGGAGGCGGAGGACTTGGGTCAGCGCACCGCCGAGGTGACCCACAACCACCCGGAGGGCATCAAAGCAGCCGCAGCCAGCATGGCCCGGCAGGCGGATAGGCAGCGCCCCACCACCAGCGTGCTCATACTATGACGGCCACGCCGGCAGGACAAAAAGACACCGCCCTTTCAAAAGGCGGTGTCTTTTATGCTCTGTATGTCGAAAGAGCCGGTAAATGTAATGTGCCTCAATCCTGCGGGGTCAGCTCGCCGGTCTCCGTGTTGATAATGTAGCCGCGGATGGTCACGTCGGCGGGCATCAGCGGGTGGTTGCGCAGCAGCTCCACGGTCTCCGCCACGGAGTTTTCCACACAGTCAAACCCCCGCAGCCACGCCTCAAAGTCGACGCCGCAGTAGCGCATCATGTCGATATGATCCTGAGAGATGCCCCGCTGGATCAGGTGGCGGATCATCATATCGGCGTTGATGTGCGCCACGCCGCAGTCGTTGTGACCGATGACCATGACCTCCTCCACGCCCAGCTCGACGATGCCCACCAGCAGGCTGCGTACCGCGCTGTCAAAGGGGCCGGTGATCATGCCGCCGGCGTTTTTGATCAGCTTCACATCGCCGTTGCGGATGCCCAGTGCCGCGGGGAGCAGCTCCACCAGACGGGTATCCATGCAGGTGAGGATGGCGATCTTCTTGTCGGGGTACTTGCTGGTCTGGAACTTTTCATAGCCCCTGGAGCGGACAAACTCACGGTTATACGCCAGCATTTCTTCGATCATGGCGGTTCTCCTTTTCGCGTTTTTTCTATCATACCGGATTTTCCCCTCGCCCGCAACCGGAATCTGCCGGAAGCCGCAGGGGATCAGCGCCGGTCACGGCACACCGCCCGGTCAGGCGCGATCCAACTCCTTTAGGGCGCTGTACACCACGTCGCAGCACCGGGCGATATCGGCGGTGTCCGTGAACTCCTCCGGGCAGTGGCTGCGGCCGTCCCGGCTGGAGACAAACAGCATCCCCACGTCCGTGACGCGGGAGATGAACATGGCATCGTGTCCCGCGCCGCTGGGCAGCGTTCTGACCGGCAGGCCGTTCTCCTCCATGCCAAGCTTCAGCGCTGCCGCTACCCGCTGGGACAGGCGCACCGGCGCCGAATCCATCAGCACAGACATCTCCACCCCGTAGCCTTCGGTGCGGAGCTGCTCCAGCAGCGCCTCCACCGCGCCGGCCACCGTGTCGATGGACGCCTGATGGGAGGACCGGCAATCCAGCGTCATCTCCACCCGTCCGGGGACGACGTTGATCGCGCCCGGCTCTACGCGGAGCGAGCCGCAGGTGGCCACGGTGCCGTCGTGCAGCTCCCTGGCAAGCCTGTCCGCCAGCTGGACGACCTTGGACGCCGCCACCATCGCGTCCAGCCGCAGGTGCATGGGCGTGGTACCGCCGTGGTCGGGGCGGCCGGTGATGACGATCCGCCGCGTGCAGATGCCCACGATAGCGTCCACGATGCCCACGGACAGTCCCTCGCTCTCCAGCACCGGCCCCTGCTCGATGTGGGGCTCGATGAAGCACGCCCAGTCGTCCCGGCTGCGCTTCACCTCGGCCAGCGCCTCCGGGTGCAGGCCGTAGGCCGCCATGACGTCGTAAGCCGTAACGCCGTCCGCGTTTGTCAGCTTTTTCAAAAAATCCGTTTCCACCAGTCCGGCCAGCGCCCTGCCGCCCAGAATACCGGAGCCGAAGGAGTTGCCCTCCTCCTCCACGAAGGCCACTGCCTCAAAGGGATGGCGCAGGGCGAGGCCGTCCTCCCGCAGCATTCTTGCCAGCTCCAGCCCGCAGACGACGCCCATCGCGCCGTCAAAGCGGCCGCCGTTCCGAACGGAGTCCAGATGCGAGCCCACGGCAATGGCCGCCAGCGCGCTGTCCGCCCCCTCCCGGCGGCCGATCAGGTTGCCCATCGGATCGATCCGGACGGTCAGCCCCGCAGCCTCCATCTCCCGCCGCAGGTAGTCCTGCGCCGCCCGGTACTCCTCCGTGTAGGACAGCCGCGTAACGCCCCCACCAGTTGTGGCGCCGTACTGCGCCAGCGCCTCCAGCGTCCGGGCTATACGCTCCTTATTTGCAAAAGCCATATCTGTCACTCCTTCACTGTTCTGCGCTGCCGCGCCGGGTCTATGTGTTTTGGTGTATCTGTTATAGTATACGCCCCGGCAAATGTCAATACGGGCGCGCCCACCGGTTCTATACGATATGGGCGGCAGGCGTTGCCAGCTTGCTGCTGGCGCTGGTGCTGACGCTGAGCCTATGCGTAAACGCCATCGCAGCGCCGGCAGGCGGAAGCAACGAGCCAGCGCAGGGGACTGAGCAGGCGCAGGAGCCCGAGCAGACGCAGGGGACTGAGCAGACGCAGGAGCCCGCACTGATGCAGCCTCCGAAAGCGCAGATGGTGAAATTCGGTATGTCCAAGGGTGACCCCGACGTCACGACCGATTCGCTGAAGCCCAATGACGCGGTGACGATCATGCTGCGGGACAGCGGATTTACCCCGCCGGAGCTGGGCGTGCAGTACGGCGAACCCTTTGCGGTGGCGGAGGGCGGCGGTATGCTCCGGTGCGACCGCTATCCGCAGGAGGGCGGCAACGGCCAGAAGTGGTATTTCCGCCTGTGTGTCAGCAGGGGGGCTCTGCCGGAAGGCGAAGTGTACACGGTCTACCTGCCCTACAGCTATCTGGGCATCCGTGATGCCGACGCGCAGAAACTGATCGCCAGCGGCCAGAAGGCCCGGGTTGAGCACTATGCCGATGGCGACGATATGCCGCCGACGATCATAGAAGGCACCTACACAGAGTGGGGTATTTGCTTCGAGACCTCCAGCTTTTCCCCGTTTGTGATCAGCACAGCCACAGCAGGTACATCCTCGGGTACCGGCAGCAATACCGGCAGCAATACCGGCAGCAGCACCGGCACCGGCAGCAATACCGGTACTGGCAGCAATACCGGCACCGGCAGCAGCGCCGGTAGTGCCAGTCCCACGACAGGGGATGCCGGCATCGCGCTGTATGTCGGCATGGCGGTCAGCTCCGCAGTCGGCATGGCATGGGTCGGCAAGAAGAAGGACTGATCGCATCAAATAAAAAAGCTCCCGATTTCTTACGAAATCGGGAGCTTTTTTGTATGAACGGAAAACCTTACGAGCTTGCTGCCCCCGCAAGGCGGCATATGCGTCATAAGGCGGCGGACAGGTGATGTCCGCCGCCTTATGGTTATTTTAGATGAGGCGCTTACCGCTCGCGCTCAGACGAGCCGCGCATCGGTCGATCAGCCCTTCTTACGCTTGATGACCAGCGCGGTCCCAGTCAGCGACAGCAGGGCGCTTACGCCGTACAGCGCCACACCGGCGTCAAAGGTCTTGGGCGCGGAAATGGGCTGCTCATCGGGGATGGTATAGGAGATGTTGCGGGTATATGTGTTCTCGAAGGTCATCTCCCCTACCGGCTCGGCACCGTCAACCTTAGAATAGAATTCCCCGTTTTCTGTTTTCTCCATCTTGGCGGGGCGGATTTCCCTGTTGGAGTCCACATACCACACCGCATCGGAATACGTCCATCTCGAAAGGTTATCATTCACCTCGCGGACGAAGAAGCCCTCGTTGACAAACTGACGAATCTGCTCCGCCGGGCCGCTGATGACCAGCTCGCCGTCATAGCTGCCCGCACCGTTGGTGGTGACGGCAGCCGTGTATGTCACGTCCTTGTAATCATCTGCATTGCCGTTTCCAATATCGAAAATCTCCAGCTTAAAGTCCGTCTTGCCGGGGCCGGTGTTGCCACCCAGCTTTACCGTCTTGGTGAAGGGGATCTTAACCGTAGTAAGATTCTCGATATAGGTATTCGTGAACTTAGCACTATCGTAATACACATCATTTCCGGGAACATGGATCGCAAGCTCCATCGACTTATCGGCGGTGCGATATGTGAAGGTCACTGCGTAGGTATCGGCAGAATACTGCCATCCCGCCTTGCCGTCGTTCTGCTCTTTCAGAAGGAAGGACTTGTAGTACCTGGCAATCTCATCACTTCCCACATTCTTGCTGGAATCCCAGTGGTGCGCGGCAAAGTCAGACGCCGGAAGCTCAAAGCTAAAGGTTTTTGTAATTTCATTGCCTGTGGCAGTGGGTATCTTCAGCTCATCCAGCTGCGTGATGCCATAGTAGGCAAGGTCGTGCTTTTCCCCTTCCTTTACCGCATCCTCCAGCACAAATGTGAAGGTTTCCGCAGGGGGCGTTACATCGCCCGTTTGCTTCACCTCTTTCGTAATCGAAAGTCCCCTTTTGAACGATTCGGTGGGTACCACCTCCGTTGCCCCTGCGGTGGCTGCCAGCCCCAGAGTCATGACCAGGGCCAGCAGCAGGGCAAATACCGTTTTTCTGTTTCTTTTCATGTGTTTTACCTCCTTATTTGTCGTTATTTTTCCGGCGCACACAGCGCCAAGTAAACAGTGCCGCGGCCAGCAGCGCGATCCCAAGGATCACCGCCGGCCCTTTCCTACCTTTACGCATGGTGTCGTCTCCTTCCCGTATTCACACACGCTTACTCCGTCCACTGGGGATAGAAGTAAAGCACCGTTTCCGGCTCCATCTGAATGGGCAGATAGGAGCCGTGCGTACCCTTGTCAATGGCCAGACAGGTGTAGTCCTCAAAGAGCATGGGTACCTGAACGATAAAGCTGTCATGGATAAGCCGATCCGTCTCACCGGACTTGTATCTCTTGCCGCCGGTGCGGGTCATATCCAGTGTCAGCAGGCCGGAGTATTCCCCGTTGGCGCTCAGTGACCAGTCGCCCTCATAGACCTCCTCCGGTGTCGTATAGTCACTCTCATACCACCAGATAAAGGTGCCCGAGCCCCAATAGTTCTCCTGGCTGTTGTTGGCGTTCAGCTCCAAGGTGGCAATCGCGGGCTTATCCGTCTCCCCATTCCATACCCACAGCCTCTGCGTCAGCTGGGGGCCGTCGGGGCAGGTCCAGCCAAAGTCGCTGCCGTCGTCTCCATCGTTCCCCTCCTGTGAGTAAAAGGTGAAGTCCATGGCCAGGTTTCTCTCGTTCTGATAGTCGTAGGGCAGAGACAACGATCCGGCGGTGGGGAGCCAGCTCAGGGTATCGCCGTAGCGGTCGGTCAAACGCAGCTCCGTGGTTTCAAAGGGGGTCTTCCCCAGCTCGTAGAAGACAAACAGCAGGATCGGTTCGCCGTTCTGGCTGCGGTAAAGCTCCTTCATGACCTCGTAGTCGCCCTTCGCCTCGTTCCACTGGATGCGGTTCACCACCACGGTGGCGTCGGGGTCACGGGGCACCACACAGAACAGGCTTCCGCTGTCGCCCACCACCCGCTCCTGCGGGATATTCCGGATGAACGGATACTGGGCGCACAGCATCGGCGCCTTATCATTCATCCAATCCCGCAGCGGAACTGCCAGATCACGCAGACTGCCGTCGATATCGCCGATGTAGGCCACCGCGAAGCGCTCGTCCTGGTGACGCTCATCCAGCTCCTGCCGCAGAAGATCCAGAGAATCATCGTAGGCCCCCGGCTCGCCGCCTTCCGTACCGTTGCCGCCGGGTACCTGCCCGCCGGTCGGCGTATTCCCGCCGTTGATGTTGATGGTCCCCACGCCGGGGATCTCCACCTGACAGGCTGTCAGCGACAGCGTCATGACCAAGGCCAGCAGCGCCGCCACAAGAATTGTGGTTCGTTTCTTCCCATTATTACGCATGGGTTTTGCCTCCTCTCCGTATTTTGCTGTTATTTACCCCCGGGAGGGCGTGAACACGCGCCGTGAAAACGGAAGCCTCTCCATAGCGGATATATCCTCCATGGACGCTTTGATGATGCGGCGCATTCCGCCCCTCCTTGCTTACGTCGCAGCATTCTTTTTCTCGTGCGTAAGCTTTGCTGTATATACATTTATATATAATTTTGCGCAGAATGCCTATTACCCTAAGGGTGAAATTTGCCCGTAAACGGAAAAATCGCCCTTAGGCTTAGACAGAGTACACAACCCCGCCCTCCAAGGTTTGTGTACTCTGCCCATTTCCTTCCCTATCTGAACAGTCGTCCCCTGCGCCTCACCTCGGCCACCGCCGCAAAGGGGCGGCGCAGGACGAGGGCCAAAAATTTTACAAGCCCACTATGGAAATGCATCCGGCGGCATGGTATGATGAATCTATCTCTGGTACGAAGGAGAACAGATATGCATACTTCCATCGATTTCAACGAGAAAAAAGGCTTCATCTGCGATATGGACGGTGTGATCTACCACGGCAATCGTATTCTGCCGGGCGTGGCGGAGTTCATCGACTGGCTGCACGAGGAGGACAAGGAGTATCTCTTTCTCACCAACAACAGCGGCTACACGCCCCGGGAGCTGAACCAGAAGCTGGCGCGCATGGGACTGGACGTGCCGGAGGAGCATTTCTACACCAGTGCGCTGGCCACCGCCGCCTTCCTGAAGGAGCAGGCGCCGGGCTGCTCCGTGTTCGCCATCGGCGAGGCGGGTCTGCTCAACGCCCTCTACGACGCAGGCATCACCATGAACGACGTGAACCCCGACTATGTGGTGGTGGGCGAGGGCCGCTCCTATTCGCTGGATACGCTGACCAAGGCCACCAATCTGGTGATGCAGGGCGCCCAGCTCATCGGCGCCAACTCCGACGTGTCCGGCCCCATTGAAAACGGCATTGCCCCCGCCTGCCGCGCGCTGGTCGCGCCCATCGAGATGGCCACGGGCAGACAGGCGTACTTCTGCGGCAAGCCCAATCCGCTGATGATGCGTACCGGTCTGAAAATGCTGCACTGTCACTCCGCCGAGGCGGTGATGGTGGGCGACCGCATGGATACCGACGTGATCTCCGGCTTGGAGAGCGGTATGTCCACGGTGCTGGTGCTCTCCGGTGTCTCCACCCGGGAAACGCTGAAGACCTACGCCTACCGGCCCAGCATCGTGCTGGACGGCGTGGGGGACATCCCCGCCATCGCCCGGGCAGAGAAGCAATAAAAGGCGCTTTCCGGCTCAAAGAGACAATACACAGCACAGCAAGGAGGAGGATCTCATGGTCTGCGATATCTGCAAGGATACGGTTTTTCTCGCCCAGAAGGCCGCGCCCGCCACGGCGGAGGATCTGGGCGCGGCGCAGGATCTGCTGGACACGCTGATCGCCCACAAGGACGGCTGCGTGGGCATGGCGGCCAACATGATCGGCGTTTGCAGGCGCATCATCGCCTTCGACGATGAGGGTGCCTACACGGTGATGCTCAACCCCGTCATCGTCAGGCAGTCCGGCGCATACGAGGCCGAGGAGGGCTGTCTGTCCCTGCCCGGCATACGGAAAACCAAGCGGTTCCAGGCCATCAAGGTGCAGTGGCAGAATGAACGCCTCCAGACCCGCTGCAAGACCTTTACCGGCTGGACGGCGGAGATCATCCAGCACGAGATCGACCACTGTGAAGGAGTTTTGATATGATCCTCTATTTCAGCGGCACCGGCAACAGCAAATACGCAGCACAGCGCATAGCGGACGGGCTGGGCGACACGCTGTGCAGCATGAACGAGCGTATCAAGGCCGGCGATACCTCGCCGGTGGAGACCGGCAGCCGCCTCGTCATCGTCACGCCCACCTACGCATGGCGCATCCCCCGTCTTGTGCGGGACTGGCTGCTGCACACAGAGCTGCGCGGCGCCACGCAGGTGTGGTTCGTCATGACCTGCGGCAGCGAGATCGGCAGTGCCGACAAGTACAACCGGGCGCTGTGTGAGGAGAAGGGTCTCACCTGCATGGGTACGGCGCAGCTCATCATGCCGGAAAACTATATCGCCATGTTCAACGCGCCCCAGCCGGAGGAGGCGCGGCAGATCGTCGCCAGGGCGGAGCCGGATATCGACCGCGCCATCGCCGCCATCCGGGAGGAGCGCGCCTTTCCGCCGACCCGCTGCAAGCTCTACGACCGCTTTATGAGCGGACCGGTGAATCCTATCTTCTACGGCTGCTTCGTGAAGGATCGCGCCTTCACGGTCAGCGACGCCTGCATCGGCTGCGGCCAGTGCGCCCGGCTCTGCCCCACCAACAACATCACGCTGCGAGAGGGCAAGCCCGTCTGGGGCGGGGATTGCACCCACTGTATGGCGTGCATCTGCCGCTGTCCCGCGGAGGCCATTGAGTATGGCAGAAGGAGCATCGGCAAGCCCCGGTATCACTTTGAGGCGCTGTAAAAAACATCATAAAAGCACCCCGCTTGCGGGCAGACACAAGATCTGCTTCGCAAACGGGGTGCTTTTGATTTATTCGTGGGCGGCCGCCCGTCAGTTCAGGTGCCGCCGGTAGTTGCCGCCGGTGCGGATGCCCTCCTGCACGATGAAGAACGCCTTGGGGTCGATCTCCTGCATCACCTGCTGCAGCGTGCCCACCTCGTACTTGGACAGGCACACGCACAGCACCTGCACCTCGTCGCCGGTATAGGCGCCGTGGGCCGTCCAGTAGGTCACGCCGCGGTCCAGCTTGTCCATGATGAAGCGGGGCAGCTCCGGATCGTTCTTTTTGGTGAAGATCAGCAGCTCCACGTTGACGTTCTGCTGGTGCAGCCGGTCCAGGAACAGGTTGTTCAGGATGTTGTAGATGGCGGAGTAGATGGCCGTGGTGGCGTTGAACAGAATGAAGCACAGCGTGTACAGGCACACGTTGAAGCAGATGCAGAACCGTCCCACGGTGAACTTGGGGTTCTTCTTGCTGAGGTACAGGCCCAGGATGTCCAGTCCGCCGGTGGAGCAGCCGCAGCTGAGCACCAGTCCGGCGGCGAAGCCCACGCCGATGCCGCCGATCAGGCAGCTGGTCAGCGCGTCCTCGATGATGGGCGTAGCCGGGGAGGGGATCAGCGCCGAGAAAATGGAGTTGCACACGGTGACGATGGTGGCCTTGACGAAGAACGTCCGTCCCAGCCCCCGGTAGGCCAGATAGAACATGGGCAGGTTCACCAGCAGGTACAGAAGGCCCGCCAGATCGAAGGGCAGCGTAAGCCCCGCCCGGGTCACCAGCAGGGTACGGATGACCTGACACATACCGTAGGCGCCGCCTGCGTAGAAGCCCTGCGGCACGATGAACAGATTGATGGCCGTTGCCATCAGCGCCGCGCCGATGATACCGCCCAGCAGACGCAGCTCCTTCGCGTGCAGCAGCTTATTATAAACGGACAAGTTGTCCCCCTCCTCTCAATATGACCACCTGGCATTATATGCACCTTCACCTGCAAAGTCAAGGGGTTTTCGTGCTTTTCAGAGACTATATTGCAAGATATGATGCAATCTGCGCCGGGCGCGGCAGAGCGTGCGGGATACGGTGGACTTATTCACCCCCAGACGGACTGCGATCTGCGTCATATTCAGCCCCTCGTAGTAGTACATTTGCAGCATCTCCTGCTGGCGGGTCGTCAGCTCCTCCGTCATGGCTCTCGACAGATTGTGCAGTAGGCGCTGCCGCCGCTGGCTGTTGTCACCGGCCTCCTCCTGCATCCAAAGGCGCAGTCCGGCGATGTCCATGGGGTCAAAGGCGGGATGCATCATGGCTTCGATCACTCCTGTCATAGTAATGTGCGGTCACCTGCGCCAGCTGGCGGCACTGCCGCAGAAGAGGCTGCAGCTCCAGCAGGCGGCGGCGCAGCTGCCGGGTACACTCCGGATCCTCCGTGGAGCGCAGGGACAGCCGCAGCTCCTCCATCCGCCGCTGGATGCGCCGAGCGCTGTCCTCATACAGTGGGGACATTTCAGCAAGTTTCATGCGCGATCACTCTCCTTCTCATCCTGTGTGCAAGAAATATGGTTCATTCCAAACTTTTGTGTTGACAAACGCCAATGCATCTGCTAAAATAAGCTCCGCTGGTGAAAAATGCTGGTGTAGCTCAGCTGGTAGAGCAGCTGATTTGTAATCAGCAGGTCGGGGGTTCGAGTCCGTCCACCAGCTCCAAAATTGTATATGGGGGATTTCCCGAGTGGCCAAAGGGGACAGACTGTAAATCTGCTGGCAACGCCTTCGGTGGTTCGAATCCACCATCCCCCACCAAGCTTCTCCGCTGATCGTTTGATTGGCGGAGAAGTTTTTTATCCGCACACCGCCGCGCCCTGCTGCGCCTTTTGCTGCCGTACCCATACGGGTGCGGCAGCTTTTTTCTTTCATCGAAAACCAGTTTTCTTGTTGACTTGTCCAGCTTATCACAAGAATCTTGTTATGTCAAGCCTAAAATCTCAAGTTTCTTGTTATAATAGATTGACAAAACCAAAAAATCAGAGTAGGATAGAGTCAGAATTTGTCGAAAACCGGCGAGGAGGGTGCCTATGAGTTTTTGTGAACAACTGCGTAAACGGCGGGAGGAGCTGGGCCTGTCCCGCGCAGAGCTGGCAGAACGGCTGGGCGTTTCTCTCTCGGCGGTGGGCAACTACGAAACCGGCGTCAGCGCCCCCAAGGAGGGCGTGCTGCTGCGGCTGTTCGACGCACTGGAGGTGGACCCCAACTATCTGTACCGCGGCAGCTTCCGCAGCGGGGGCGGCTCCTGCTCCGACGAGGAGCTGCATCTGCTGGAGAAGTACCGCCGTCTGCCTCTGACGGGCCGCCAGACCGTCCACACGCTGGTGGACGCGCTGGGCGTCATGGTAGAGGAGGAGCACCGTCTCCGCCCTCTGCAGGAGCGCCGCACCATCCCCCTGTACCAGTCCCCGGCGGCGGCGGGCTTTGCCGCGCCCGTGTTCGGCGAGGATTATACGCTGATCCCCGTGGAGGGCGACGTCCCCATGGGCGCGGAGCTGGCCGTCCGTATTCAGGGTGACTCCATGACGCCGTATATCGCCGACGGAAGCATCGTCTATGTGAACCATGACCCCCTGCAAAACGGCGATGTGGGCATCTTCTGTGTGGACGGTGATATGCTGTGCAAGCAGTACTGCCGCGATGGCTTCGGTATGGTCTACCTGTTCTCCCTGAACCGTGAGCGGGCGGATATGGATGTGGTCTTCCACCGAGGCAGCGGCCGCAGTCTCACCTGCTTTGGCCGCGTGATGATCCACTCTCTGCCGCTGCCGGAGCAGCATATGTAAAGAAAAGACGCACGGCTTGAAGCCGTGCGCCTTTCGCTATATTTTTATAGTGTGTCTTATAGTATGAACCCGCCGTCCGCGGTGAGCACCTGCCCCGTGATAAAGGAGGCCCGCTCGTCAGCCAGAAAGGCCACCGCCTCCGCGATATCCTCCGGCTTGCCCAGCCGTCCCAGCGGCGTCTGCTCCACCAGCTGCGGCACGATCTCCGGCGGCAGGGCGTCCAGCATATCGGTGTGGATCACGCCCGGCGCCACACAGTTGACCCGGATGCCGGTGGGCGCCAGCTCCGCCGCCAGCGAGCGGGTCAGGCCGATTAGCGCCGCCTTGGTGGCGGCGTAGGTCACCTCGCAGCTGGCGCCCCGCAGACCCCAGATAGAGGAGATGTTGATGATGCAGCCCGTGTGCTGGTGCAGCATTTGGGGCAGCACAGCCTGTGAGGTGTAGAACGCGCCGTCCACGTTGACGGCGAAATAGCGGTGCCACATCTCGTCGCTGACATCCTGAAACATGGACTGCTCCGACACGCCGGCGTTGTTCACCAGCAGGGAAACGGGGCCGAAGGCGTCCTCCACCCGGCGCACCATCTTGTTGACCTGCTGCCGGACGGACACATCCGCCTGCACCGCCATGGCCCGGCAGCCCGCACCCGTCAGCTCCGCCACAAGCGCCTCGGCGCAGTCCTGCCGCACCCGATAGTTGACGCAAACAGCGTATCCCTCCGCCGCCAGCTTCCGCGCCACGGCCCGTCCAATGCCCCGGGAGGAACCCGTGACCAGTGCGATCTTCTCCATAGGTCGACCAACTCCTTGCATACATTTGCCATCAGTATAGCAAATTTTCTATGCAATGGCAAGAAAAGTGTTGACAATCGCCGTTGTTTGCGGTAATATACTATCGTTGTCTGCGCGGTTAGCTCAGCTGGTAGAGCACATGCTTGACGTGCATGGGGTCACAGGTTCGAGTCCTGTACCGCGCACCATCGGGAACCCTTGAAACCACTTGGTTTCAAGGGTTTTTTGCTGCCTCAAAAGTGGATTTAGCCTTATTTTTAGCCTTATGAAGTCACCCGATAGAAACGGACTGGATAAATTGCTCCATCCGTAGGGCACTGTCCTGCTTCATTTGCTTCGTCACATGGCCATACACGTCCAATGTGAAAGCAGCGGTGGCATGGCCGAGATTTTCCTGCACGGTTTTAATGTCGTCACCACTTTTGATACAGGCAACTGCGTATGTGTGGCGCAGGTCGTGAAAGCGGGTAGCTTGAGAGCCTATTTTTTTCACAATGCGCTTGAAGCAGTCATACACCGTGCGATAGGATAGATAGCCGCCGGTTTGATTGGAGAAGACAAGGCCATTCTCCTGCCAGGCATCGCCCGCTTCCAGCCTCATACCGTTTTGTTTCAGCTTCTGCAAGCGAAACAGAAACACCACCGAGGGAGCCAGAGAGAGGCAGCGGGCGCGGTTGTTCTTCGGTGGAGAGAAGTAATATTGACCGCCCTTTTTCTGCTCTTTGCGGAGTTGGCGTTTCACTGTCAGAATTCCGTTTTCAAGGTCAATATGCTCCCAGCCTAACCCAAGTATTTCACCCTCGCGCAGCCCAGTAAACAGCGCGATTTTATAAAGGTATTCGTGGGGATTTCCCTGTACTTCTTTCAGAAATGCAGAAACCTGATCCTCCTCCAGCGGGTGCATTTCTTTCTTGATAACACGGGGAAGCGTACAGGCATCCGCCGGATTGCTGCGCAGATAGCCAATCAGTACCGCTTGCTGCATGGCCTTATGAAAAACACCGTGAATGTTCTTCACCGTCTTTGCCGAAAGGGGATTGACTGCCGGGTCGGTCGGAGAGACAAGTTGATTGTAAAAGTGCTGTACCGTGTGGGCGTTCAGTGCTTCCAGCTTGATGTTCCCAAGATGCGGCGTAATATATAACCCCACATTCTTCTTATAGAGATACGCCGTAGACGCTTTCACACCGCCGAGATAATCCTGCGTCCAGATATCCAACCACTCACCCACCGTCATCTTACAGGGAGCCTTGTAGGTACCATCATCCAGCGACGCGGTGATTTGGCGCAGCTTCTGTGCCACTTCCTTCTGCGTCTTTCCGGTGATGCTGCGCTGGATCTGCTTGCCTGTGCCGGGGTCGAAGCCCTCTGTGTAGCGGCCCTGCCAGTAGGTGTAGGTTTTTCCGTTCCTTGTTGTTGTGATTTTTCTGATAGAACCGGCGCCGCCGGCTCCTTTTCCTGTTTTTGTACGCGGCATATACGCTCCTTTCCGCCGCGCGGAATGTACCACCTCCATGATATATTCCGCGCGGCTGTTGTGCAAGTTTTATTTCTGCGACGAAGAGATTTACTTCCGTAAGAACTCCAGCAGAGCCTCCCGCGGGATACGAATTTGCCTACCGATGCGGACGCTTCGTATCTGGCCGCTGCGGATCAGCTCGTAGGCGGTGTTGCGTCCGATGCCGAGGATAGGCATCAAATCCTCCACCCGCAGTGTCATGGGGAGGTCATGCAGGTCGCGATACTTATTCTCCACGGGCAGTCCCTCCCTTCACGGACGCCAGATAGATATCCGTCACGTCAGGGCGTTCATGTCCCAACAGCCGGGATACGGTGAAATGGGCGTCCAAGGGCGTCATGCCGCCGCTGACGAGAGATGTGTACTTTTCAGCGGCGTAGGTGTGGCGCAGTCCATGGAAAGTAATGCGCCTGCCCGGTACGATAGGGGCACAGATGGCATCACGGTGGCGGAGGATGAACTGCTGCATACCGTTGATGGCTCGGTCGGTGGGTACGCCATCCGGCACCAGCAGCTTGTGACCGCGTTCCGTTTTGTCCAGCAGCCGTTCCAGCATCATCGTGATACGGTCGTCCTCGATGGGAACGATACGCACCTTACCACCCTTGCCCTTCACGGTGAGGGCGTTTTCGCGCAGCGCACGCTCCGCCATAGCGGTGTCCATGCGAAAGCACTCGTGGATACGCAGCCCGGCGTAACGAGCCAGATACAGGGCGAGGATGTAGTCCTGCCGTTCCTCTGCCATGGCGCGGCCGATCAGCTTGCCGAACTCCGAGTTCGTCCATGTGCGGTCCTGCTGCCCGAAGCGGCGGCGTTCCAAGGCAATGCCCAGTTCTTCATTGCCCGGCAGCGTGTAACGGGGATGGGACATCTTATCGTGGAAAAAGCGGATGGCGGAGAGGTCGGTCTTGATGGTGCTGGCTGACTTGCCCTGCTCCTGCAAATAGAGAACGTAGCTTACCAGATGCTTACCGCTGATGTTCTCCAGCTTTTGCAGATGGTAGTAAGTTGCGAGGTAGGCGCAGAACCGTTTGACTGCCTCATAGTAGCGGTCTTTCGTGCGAAAGCTGCCCTGCCGGTTGTGCCGCGCCAGCTTGTCCAACTGGGTAACGAGGGTATGGTAAATACCTTTTTTGGTCATATAAAGAAATCTCCTTGTAATCGTAGTTATGTTCAGATGGGCGCACCTCACCCGTTGGCAGAGAGGGCCGTTTCCGGCGTATCTCCGCAGAACTGTTAGACTGCCGCAGGCGGAAAGCCTTGGTGCTGTGCGCTTTTCGCGGCCTACCTGTATGTCTGTCTCTCTTTACTTGTGCCAGGTCAGTACGCTGCGGTATGGAGGTCTTTGACCTCTGCTCATGTGAGCAACCGCGGACACCAGGCCGCTGAACTCGGCTGCGGAAGGCTCCGCCGGTGTCCTGTGATCCGCCCGGCGACGGATCTGAGAATATACGATACCCCGTATATCCGGTGCCGCACTCTGACTGCGGCATACAGGGCGGGAGCTTGCCTCTCCCTTGACGATTTTCCTGCCGTATCGTCCTGACGGCTTTTACAAAACTCCTTTTTCCTGATCTGCGCCGAATTGATTTCGGCGCTCTTTCTTTTCCTGCGGTATCGCGGCGATGGCAAGTGCTGCGACAATAATAGTAAGCAAAAACGCAGGAAGAATCTTCCTGCCATTTCGGCTTCATACGATCCTTCCTGCGTTTGCAGTATTGTTCAATTCTGATGACCGCCCGTTTTTCGGGAGGCGCATTTTGACATACTTCGAGTTCTTAATCAGAGCGAAAAGCTGTTGATAGCTTTCCACCCGTGCCTGCTCTGCTCCGACCTAAATGCTTGATGCCTTAAGTACACGTTCAGTGTAGTACGGCGACAGAGAAATGTACAGGTGGAAAATGCCGCGAGAAACCTTCTCGCAGCATAGTCATTGAAATGCAAAGGCACAATGGTCCTGATCTCAAACGGGAGCATGGTGCTCCTCAAGTACAAGCTTAACAGCGTGTGCGATGCAGATAATAGACCTGCAAATGGTGCACAAGTAACTGGATAATTCTTATATACCACAATATGTTGTAGCTGTCAATACGTAAACATCAAAATGCTGTATTCAGAGAGAGCGCGGCCAAAAACGTAATACGCATTATCTCCGTATTAAATGCGTATTACAGACGTATCACAAAGATAATGCGTATTGTGTGCGTATTGTTCCCGCAAGGACTGACCTAATCGCATTTATGGCGAGACTAAATAGAGGCGCAATTTCCATCTCTGCTGGCCGTTAGCCTGAATCCAGCGGGGTATACCACCTATAAGAAAAGGCCTCCACATTCCACAGAGGCCTTTTCGCCGTAAGCCATAAAGTTGAAGTAACAAGGTCGTTACGCATTGTGCAAAACCGGAAAGACGACAATGCCCTATAGTCGATTCTGACTACAGGGCATTATCTCTTTTTACTGAAGTATTTTTCGCATCATGGATTCCACGCATTCGTCATTATCGAGTGTATAAACGTTTCTAGCTTCTCTGTACGCACGATCGGCATCGACCTCCGGCGTAGACCACCACATGCGCAAATCCGACGAGCGGGTGCCCGCCATGATGAACGAATTGAGCACGATTCGCTTTCCGTCCGCTGTGGGGGACAAGCGCGTTTCTAAATCCTTGATCGTTTTATAAAACTCGATCTTGGGATCATCTGGTCGGATATGCATCAAGCCCTTCGGATCGATAAACGAAATGTACTGCGTTTCGGGCGTATCAATCCAGAGGATGTAATCAGGGTAAAAATTGCCCGCCTCGAAGAAGCCCATGCCAACCTTGCTCTTGTTGCGAAGCAAATACAGGGATTTGTCCACCAGCTCCGCTGCGTGGTTGTCTACGTATGCCTTGAGATAGTCCACAAACCTCATTTCGTCGGTGTTCAGCGCAACGGGCGACAGCTGTATTTTCAGATTGCTCTTTTCAAGACAAATCAGCGGGGCGTACAGATGCGATCGAAAATCGAACAGAACCAGCTTGCCGTGGAAAGAATCTTTTTTGTAAACGTCGAGCCCGTTATTCGCTTGCAGCACAGCGGACATCTCCGCAACGAAAGCCTCCAGCTCATCGCCGGTGGGATCCATCGCGCTCTGCTGCGCGTAGGTCAACGTGTATTCATCGACAAAATTGCTGTCATCCGCATCCAGAATCGCATATTCCAGACGTGGTGCCTCCCAGCGCTCTTTTTCATACTTAAAAAACTTATCCATATAGGATTTGAGCGCCATGACGGCATAATCGGTCGCCGCCTCCAGCTTTGCGATCGAATTGATTTTCAGATGGTTTTGCGGGATTAGAAGTCCGTACCAGCCATCCTCTCGCAGGATATCAAGCAGTTTGTCCTTGACAATGCTGATATTGAAATACCGCTTTTCGCTCTTATACTCCTGCAGCTCCTCAAAGATCCGCTGGACATCCAGCAGAGGCAGAATATCCGCTGGGAGCGTTCGCGGCTCCGGCATGGATTCGATTTTGAAACTGTAAGTGGAATCGATCGTCTGGATCTTGCTGCGGCAGTCGATGACTGTTTTGCTCTTGAGTAGGTAACGCAGGAATCCCTGATCTGGCTTGTCCAGAATCAATCGGGCAGCCTGCTGCTTGAAATTGGCCCCGTTTTTCACCTTGATGACGTGGAGCTTTTTGCCTTTCACTTCATCAAACCGGCTGATCACCGGCAGGCGATATTCATGCACCGTTTCATTGGTGGGCGCGCCTTCCTGCTCCAGATAGCTCTTGAAATCTTCCATATACTGAGCCTTCACGCCGAATATGGTTAGTGTTTCCAGCAACTCGATATGTTCGGGATGCGTGACATTGGTATCCAACTTGCGGGAACGCTTTAGGCATCCGTTGTAGCCTTTCAGGCGTACACCGCGTCCGAAAAGCTGAATGGCCTGCGATCCCTCGCCTTTTGCAAAGTTGATCAATCCCATGGTGGAGACACGCCAGCTGTTCCAGCCCTCCGTGAATTTGCGGGAGCCAATCAGCATTTTGATATTGGAATTCGGCCTATTGATATTTCGGAACAACGATTCCGAAACGAATTCTTCGTTGCTGACGATGATGCCCTTCTGCTCACAGTTTTTCAGCAGACCGGACGTATCACCAATGTTGATGACGCCAAAATAATCGCCGTATTCGCCCACCTTCAAGCCAATCTCACCGGAAACCTGCCGGATATTCTCCATCCGCAGGCGAGGTTCGTCAGCGTTCCCGTCGGTGTTGAATACGATTCGGAGGACGTCCGCGAAGATTTCGGCCGGATTCGGCTCTAAACCGAAAATACCCTGCAGCGCGCAGAAATCCTGATAGAACAGCTCTTTGCCGCTGGCGTCGATCAGTCCGGTATCTTCGTTCAGCACGGCGCGGATATGCTCGATCGATTGTGTGCGGTTGCTCAGGAATTTGTTGAGGAAAAGCAGCACTTCTTCCACATCTGTCAGCAGATCCTTTTCCGCCTGCGAAAGGCCGCTGCTTTTGACCGGCGCGGTAACACGGTTGCCCACAAACACCAGTAGGGGCTTTTCGATCCGGAATTCCCGCAGCGCATCCGCATTGACTTCAAACAGCTTCATTTGCTGATAGAAGGACAGCAGGCATCCGACCAAATACAAATGCTTCTGTTCAGGATCCACGGTACCTTGCAGATTGTAAATGCGGTAGTCCTTGCCGTATCCGTCGCTGTAGAAATACTTGTAGGAATAATCCACAATGATGGATTTCCCGTATTCCTCCATTAGTGCCCGAGCATCTCTGGCCTGCTGGGTATTGCCGGTGGCGTTGGCTTTCAGCGCCTGTTTGAAGGTGGCGGAATACTCAAAGGCAAAGCCTTCTTCGGAAAGACGGGTGCGGTAATCGTACCAAACGTCGCCGGACAGGCCGCGATGCCCCTCATCCACCAGCACCAGATTGTTCTGCTCGAAGCTGTCGACGGAGACGGTCTTGATCTTGCCTTCCTCCTTCAGCTTGTTCATATCGATTACGATCACATCATCCTGCTGCTTGCCAAAACCGCGATCCTTCTCGAACATCGCCGCTGGGATGGACGACAGGGCAAGCTCATCCAAGTGCTGCTTACTCATACCCTCGTTGGGTGCCAGCACGATAACCTTGTTAATGGACAGCCTGCTGTTGATCCGCTTGGCCCGCTTGAAATAATGCAGAAACTGCAGGATATTCATGTGCATGATCAGCGTTTTGCCGCTGCCGGTGGCGCACATAAAAGCCAGCTTGTTCAGTTTATCCGTCGTATAGGGCTGAAAATCAATGAGTCCGAGGGACTGGTCTTTGACCTGCCGCAGCCATGCATTGAGATCAGTGCAAAATGTGTCCGCGTCGGAAAAATACCGATCCAGATACATTTCCGTGAAGAGCAGGGCAACATACTGGAAATACTTCCATTGCAGTCCGCCGCGCTTCTCTCCAATCTGGCGGGTGTGACGGCAGATGTTTTCATCATACAGGCGTAGCTTTTCCGGCGTGACAGCAGCGCCTCGCATCTGGCAGATACGGGCGATATAGGTGTAGAAATATGTGTTGCCGCTTTCGTTGACGCCCTCGTATTCGCTGCCGTTCAGCTTTTCACTGAGAGCATTGATGGAGTCAACTTTTAGCTCATGCAGGAAATATCGGAACAGCACGAGCTGATCGTCGAAAGAGGCCTGCGGGGCGGTTCTTCTTGTCATACTCACGCCTCCTCGAACATACGGTTTTTGAATTCGGTTTCCGTCATCCGCACTGTCCAGCCTTCGCTTTTACCGCGCAGATTTTCAAGGTTGCTGTCGCCGTTGACGAAAATCACGTCATACTTGCGATCTTCGGCGTTATTGCGGTAGGTGGTGAAATACGCATCCAGCGCCGCATTGGAGGCAACAATGTCATCCGTCACGCTGCGCCAAATTACCAGTGCGCGGCGACCGTCGGGCAAGGTGCCTTCGATCTGCCGGAAGGCGTACTGCCCGCTGATATCGCTGACCAACTCCACAGCGCCTTCGTAAGCAGGATGCTCGGCGGGCTTGCTGAGCCAGTAGGAGATAGAGCTCTGCCGGGTGACCGTCAGACCGATCAGATAGTTGAAGGTCTCGACCAGATCCACCGGGCGCTCCTTGCACTCATTCTTCTCGGTGATTTTCATAGTGTAGGCGAAGGGATTGGAGAACGCCTCCACGTCCAGCAGGCTGCCGCGGCTCTCCAGATCCACCATGTAGTGAATCAAATAATCCTCGCCCAGCAACGACTTGAGCTGTCCACCGTTGTCGGAAAGCTGGATATTGGAAAGTGCGTCTTCGTAGCTCTCAAGAGATAGGTAACGCACAATCCCGTTTGTGGAGTCATTCCGTACTTGCGGTTTTCCGCTTTCCCATGATTTTATTCCAGAAGCGTACATTGACTTTTTCACTCTCGGTACAGTTACTCTGTCAAAATATGTACCCATTTCAACAAGAATGAATTTTCTCGTGCCTTTATCTTCTTTGTTTAGAAGCATCACGGCTTGCGCAGTAGTACCGGATCCGGCAAAATAGTCAAATACAATACTATCCTTACGCGAAATGGCATATACACAGTCTTTTACGGTGTATACCGATTTCGGATATTCAAAGTCTTCTTTTGTAAACCCCATTCCGGTAAGTACTTTGGTGCCATAATCACCGGCATTATAACGAGAATCTGACCATAGCGTCTTAAACTGATCAGAATATTATGGCATTTTAATTTGGTAATTACCTTTTCTTGACGTTTCGGCCTTCAGATAGTCATATATCTCTCCGATTGACTGATATGCATATCTCCATTTTCGCTCAACACCTTCGTCGTCGATAGGCCAAACCGCAATAACAGGATTGTCTTTGCTTCCCGAAAGTGTAACAGATCCTTGCTCGTTCGGGACAAAACACTTTAGCTCTCCCACGATGACCTGATTCGGTGCGTCAGGATGAATTTCATCAGAAAGAACATCGCCATATCCAACGACCACTCCGTTTTGGATATAAACGGGATAAAAGCAATTGGCAGCATCTGCTCGTTCGGATTCACTTCCCCAGTTGCGGAAAGCAGAATACTCCCATTCGGATTCTGGTCGCATTACTTCATTGAGCGTTTTCATTGCCATTGGGACAACAAATACGGCATATTCGTTGGAATACGAAAAATGATCACCTTGCGTTCCCTTTTTATTATGCTCAATTGCGACTGAAACGACGTCATCTTCAGGGAAAATGTCCTTGCAAAGGTCAAACAGCCAATTATGCTCGTATTTATCTATGGCGATCACTACTGCGCCATCTTCCGACTGGAGGCGCTGACCTTCTATCAGCCGACTATGCATAAGCGTAAGCCATGCGGAGTGTTTATATGAGTTTTTATAGAGCACCTCACTTGATGGAGAGTTGTAAGGCGGATCAATATATGTACAACGAATCGAGTTTCCGTAGACTTTTTGGAGCAACCTGATTGCATGATAGTTGTCCCCGTTAATCAGCAATCCGATCGTCTGCTCATCCAAATCAGGTATACTCTCCAGCAGCTTGAATTTGAACGTATTGGAGAAATGCTTGGTATCGATGATCAGATTCTGATTCAGGCGCAGGAAATCGATGGACGGCGGGTTCGTCCAGCCTTCCGCTTCGTCGATAGCGTACATGGCGATCCATTCATCAATCTGCGCTTTGTTCCCGATAATCTCCGGCCAGAAGGATTCGTCGATCTTGTCCAGCGTGATGCACCAGTTGGTCTCCACCACGAATTTCTTCTTCAGCCACAGTTTTTTCTGGAAATCCTCGATCTGGGCGAGAAAATCAATAATGATCTTACCGACGCGCTTGATGGCCTTTACCTTGGCAAGGTAGGTCTCCACGCGGGCTTCGCTGCCGGTGTCCAGATCCTCCAGATGCATGACCTCACTCTTGATGAAGAAATCCAGCTCGCGCGTCAGAAATCCGTGCAGATCCTTGTGGATGAAATAATCGAAGGTGTTCTTCGCCACATAGCCCTTCAGATGCTTCTCCAACAGGGTTGTCGTCTCCCGGCCTTTGCCGGTGGGGATCGGCGCGATCAGCGGATTCAGCTCTGCCCGATGCTGGGACAGCAGCCATGCCGTGATAGCGGCATAGTTTTCCTCGGCGTATTTCTTTTTCTTATCTTCTGGGATATCGTACACGAAGCGGATAACGATTTCTGCCGTCTCCGGATCATATTCAAAACGCTTGATGCCCGGGTAGTTTTCTTCATCCTCCGTAAAGAGCATGAAGGTGCGCTTGCTGTCCTTGCTCTCTTTGTTGTTGTTCTGCTCCGTGGTAGCGTCCACCAAGCGGAAATGGACAGTGATCCCGTCGAAAACGAAGGTGTAATCTTTGAAATTCTCGCTGGTTTTGATGTAGTACTGATCTTGATTTGCCCAGTAGAGCTTTACTTCCTCGCCCTCGTAGGGGATAGCGTACACGCCTTCCTTGTACCGACGCTTGGAAATAAAATCGCCATCCTCATAGTACCGGTTAAAGAAGGAATATAGCGCAGAATACACGTCTGTCTCCAGTGCGGCCAGATCAGCACCTTCCGCAAGCTGCTTCTGGAGCTGCAAATACTGCTGCTTCTTCTGAGCAGTATCGGGGAGAGCATCCACAGTCATGCCCATTTCTGACACGCTATCCTCAATTTGCTTCATTTTGGCGCGGATTTCTTCCTTGCTGCCCTGCGCGAAGGGAGCAAGTGTTTCCTGTACCATCTGCGGCAGACGCTCTGTCAGAAACTGTTCAATCTGCGCTTTGCGGAGATTCATCACGCGATAAATACCGAAATCGAGGTCAGATTTATCGAGCTCGAAGATTTCCTTTAATAATTTCGTAAAACGATCTAATCTTTCATTCATATTCTGTTCTCCTTATTTGCTTGATGCAATCATTGTCTGTAACGTCGTGCGTAAGCTGTCCCAACACTCCGGGTGTCCAATAATCATTTCGCTGATATCACAGGGAATCTCGCCCCTGCTGATTGCCACACGGTTAATGAACTCCGTGCGGCGCTTTTCATTCGGTGGGAGCCGTTTCTCCAACACATCCAGCATACGTTCAAGGGTTTCCCGCGGAGGCGGATTCGTTCTTCCACTAAGCATGTCGTAAAAATACGGCCTTGCGATTTCTGCTTCGCTGTAGAAATCGCATTGTGTCATCCCAGCGTCTTTGATTAGTTGTGCAAGGTATTTTCCAAATTCGGATTTCTTTCTTTCTCTAGCCATCCGCGCCCCTCCTTTCGAATAGTATGTTTGTTCACATACTAACATACTACTTTTTAAAAAGCAAGAAAACTAAGCAAAAAAGATGATCCGCCCTTTAAAATGTTGCCTTTATAATTCTATTTTGGACATAAAAATAGCGACCACATGGATTCCGTCACATGGTCGTTATTTCTTTTTCCACCCGAGGATACCCTTCGTGTTTTATCGGTGTTACACTCTGGTGCACACCTTTTCTCTGGACTTCTTCGACATACAGAGAGGTGCTCTCTGTACAAAAGAGGTGTATGAAGGGACAATATTGAGACAACAAAATGGTTTCAAACAAGGTTCAGAATTTCGGTTGATTACTAGCGATTCTTATAGCCGCAGGCCCTTTATGTCCTTAATGCGCGAGAGGATCATATTACAGCTGCAACTGACCACACCGGGCAAGGTGTCAATGACGGTATGCAGGAATGTCTCCATTTCTTCGCCGGAAGCGGCAACAGCGTGAACGTGCAGCTTGTCTTTCCCAGTCACGCGGTAGATCTGCGTGACCGTATCATGCCGGTTCAATATCTCTGTGACCTTTGACAAACAATCCGGCGTCGTTTCGATTTCAAAATAGTAGGACACCGCGCCGCTGATCTTCTGCGGGTTGATAACGGTCGTGTATTCCTCGATAACGCCTTTCTGCTCCAGCGCCTGTATCCGGGCTTTTACCGCGACTCTTGAGATGCCGATCTTTTCTCCAATATTAGAATAGGAGATACGCGCATTTTCTATCAGCAGCTGCACGATCTTTCGATCCAATCCGTCCAGTCCATCTAAGTACATAGTGCTTCCTCCACAAGCCACGATTTCTCGATGCTCCTTATCTCATAGGATAGCACCGATCCTTCAAAAAGTAAATGCCATATTGACAGAACGTTTCCGAAGCACTACAATACTTGCGAATCGCAATTTCTTTCTTACGTTTTGGAGATATACTATGAATCGGGATTTAACGAAAGGGCCCGTTATCCGTTCCATGCTGCTGTTTGCCATCCCTATGATTTTAGGGGATCTGCTTCAGCAGTGCTATAACATTGCCGATACGCTGATCGTCGGACATTTCCTCGGACGGGACGCCCTTGCGGCGGTGGGCTCGTCTTTTACGCTGATGACGTTTCTGACTTCCATTATCCTTGGCCTGTGTATGGGAAGCGGTGCGCTGTTTTCCATGCGCTTCGGGCAGCGGGATGAAAAGGCGCTGCGGGAGAATCTGTGCGCGTCGTTCTTCTTCATTGCGTTCGTTACAGTTCTTTTGAACGTTCTGTCATTCATCTGTCTGGACGGACTTCGCACGTTTCTCAGAGTCCCTGCCGAGGTCTGGGGCGATATGCGGAAGTACCTGTTCGTGATCTTCATGGGCATTCCCGCCGTTTTCCTGTACAACTATTTTGCCTCTTTCCTGCGGGCGATCGGCAACTCCGTTATCCCGCTGGCGTTTCTGGCGGTTTCCGCTGTGCTGAATATCGCCCTTGACCTCTGGTTTGTGATCGGATTAAACAGGGGTGTCGCCGGTGCTGCGGAAGCAACGGTAATTGCCCAGTATCTTTCGGGCATCGGTATCGCCATTTACGCGCTTATGCGCTTCCCGCAAGTGCGTTCGATAAGCAATTTCCGCAGCCTGCGGAGAGGCCGCATCCGCGAAATCGTTTCCTTTTCCACGCTGACCTGTGTTCAGCAATCGGTCATGAATCTCGGTATCCTTATGGTGCAGGGACTTGTCAACAGCTTCGGCCTCGTTGTCATGGCGGCCTTTGCTGCCGCTGTGAAGATCGACGCCTTCGCCTATATGCCGGTGCAGGATTTTGGCAACGCCTTTTCCACATTCATTGCGCAGAATTACGGCGCGAAAGAAAGTACACGGATACGCGCCGGGCTGAAAAGCGCCGTGTGCATTTCCGCAGCCTTCTGCGTGGTCATATCCGCACTCGTTTTCGCTTTCGCCCAACTGCTTATGACGATTTTTGTGGATGCCGGAGAAACCGAGGTCATCCGGGAAGGTGTGCGGTATCTGCGCATTGAAGGCGCGTTTTACTGCGGCATCGGCTGTCTGTTCCTGCTCTATGGCCTGTATCGCGCCTTGGGGAAGCCGGGAATGAGCGTCGTCCTGACGGTCATCTCGTTGGGCACTCGTGTCGCGCTGGCCTATCTGCTGTCCGCTGTCCCCGCATTCGGCGTGACCGGTATCTGGTGGTCGGTTCCGATCGGCTGGGCGCTGGCAGATCTGGTCGGTTTTCTCTATTACAAAGCCCGAAAGAGGGAACTGCTTGCTTGAGCTATGGCATAAATGAAGCAACCGGACGTAGAAAAGACAACACCAAGGTTAATAGCGACGGCTACGCAGTTCTTCATACGCAGGAGGTCACTGGTTCGAGTCCAGTAGTCTCCACCACGAAAGCAGGAGCCTGTCCGCCGGACAGACTTCTACTTTCATGTGATTAAGTATGCCGTGCAAAGCAATTCTGTATTTTACAAACCTCTCTTTTTGTGCTATTATTGAGTGCAACAAGGCGGGACCGAAGAACTCTATGACACTGCACCAGCGGTACAAATCCCGCAACCAGGTGGAATGCATCGTGACAAAGTACAGCAAAGTCCACCTGAAGGGCACCAACATCCGTCAGTGGATAGAGTGCCTTATCGCCACATCGCCCCTGGGCTTCTGAGCAGAGTTGCGGCGGGATGCGGCGGACAGACTGGTGCCGTGGTAAGATTGTCACGTCGATGGATTTCGGCGCATTTGGTACATTCCGCGCGGCCATAAAATTTAGCCTTATTTTTAGCCTTATGACGATAAACTTGGGTAATTTGCTTTAACGCTGCCTAACACGAACCACCTCGATTGAGGCTTTGCTTGCGGTACTTTTCGATACCGGACGACCCAGGGTGACATGGCGCCGGGTCAATTCGAGTCCTGTACCGCGCACCACAAATCCCTGTAACCACACGGTTACAGGGATTTTCTTATTTTCTCCAAAACACGTTTGTAAGTAACGTGTAAGCAATGCCGCCCGTTCTCAACAACGTACATTGACCGCCGCAGCGTTTCTTTCACGTTGGGATTGCCGGTGTCCTGTCTCACCTCCTGATTTAACGCGCTTCGCGCAGGTCGAGGCGGCGATTTCACCGGCGCTGCGGCACATTTCCAAAAAGAATACCCCATCCTGTCGGATGGGGTATTCTTTTTGGAGCGGGCGACGGTGAGCGCCGAGGCGCACACAAAAAAACACCACCCGATAGGGTGGTGTTTTTGGAGCGGGCGACGAGGCTCGAACTCGCTTCCCGGCATCCCGCGAATGGCATAGCCATTCGCAGGAACCCTGCCTCACCTCTGAATTTGACGCGCTTCGCGCAGGTCGAGGCAGCGAGTTCAAACCTGCCCGCGGCTTTCCAAAAACAAAACCCCATCCGAAGGGATGGGGTTTTGTTTTTGGAGCGGGCGACGAGGCTCGAACTCGCTACCTCGACCTTGGCAAGGTCGCGCTCTACCAGATGAGCTACGCCCGCAAACGCAAGGTTGATTATAGCGCAAAGAACGTGCTTTGTCAACCCCGCATTTTTATTTTTTCAGTCCGACATCAAGATCTCCGCCAGTCCTACATTTTCACGGCTGGGATAAAAATTCACCGTCCATCCTCGGCCGTCTGCCCCGCTCTGAACACCGCGGACGATCCGCTCGACCTCCTCCGCCTGACAATCCGCGTTGCCAAACTGCACCACCAGCTCGGTTTTTCCCTGCTCCACCGCATTGGCCAGCATATCCCGCAGCGCCGCCGGATTGGTCACATGGGTGATCGCCGCCAACTGCTCCTCCGACCGGCGGTAACCGATGGTGATCTTGATCTCGCTGTAATTGCGCGCCGTGTCATCCACTGTGTATTGCAGGTACTCCACAGCGTAAGAGCCGACAGGGGTCTCATGCTCCACCTCCCGGCAGGCCTGCTCCATGGCGACTTCCACATCCAGATTCTCCTGGGCGTAGTACAGCCAGATGGTACCCTCCGCCGTGTGATTGCCCACCAGAATCAGGATGTTGTTGACCAGATCCTGATAGGTGTCGGCCTGCAGCGCATCGCGGCCATTGCTCTCATAGCTGTTGGGGCTGTGATCCTTGACCTCATACCATTCCCGCTGCAAGAAGCTGCCGCAGCCGGTAAGGCACAGCAGCGCGGCCAGCAGAAGTGGCAGCACTCTCTTTTTCATAGGCCCTCCTTTTTACAGAAGCTCCAGTTGCTTTTCCTCGCTGTCCTCCGGACGCAGCAGCGCACCGGCGGCGGGAATGGTGCGCGTGCGGTAGCGCGCCTGATTGGTAATGCCGGTATCCGCCACATCCGCCAGCCGCTCCAGCCGGTATTTGGGCTTGATGTTCATGACCTGCACGCCCTGGGTGCCGCGGGTGGTCTTGGGCGCCAGCAGCGCCGTATGCACCAGCAGGGCGCGGGGCTCGTTGGTCAGCAGCGCCAGCTCTCTATCCTCTGTCAGCGGCAGGATCTGCACCAGCGGGAACTTGTCACAGTAGGCGCCGGTGAGCTTGCGGCGGTTGGAGGTGGTGGCATAGGCGCTCAGCGCCACACGCGCCACCCGGCCATTCTCGAAGGCGAACAGCAGGCTGCCGCTGTAATCGCCGGGCAGGCACAAAAAGATCACATTTTCTCCCGCGTCCATGCCCAGCTTGCCGGGCAGATAGTCGCCCAGCAGGGAGGCCTTCGCCTCACCGAACTCGCTGGCGCGGGTCTTATAGACCTGCTGCTTGTCGGTAAAGAACATCAGCTCCGTGTTGTTGGTGGCCTCGAAGTACTGGCTGGGGCCGTCGCCCTCCTTGTACTTCTGCTCGCCGGACATCCGCAGGGACTGGGGCGTGATCTTCTTGAAATACCCCTCGCGGGACAGGAACAGGTGGACGGGATAGTCCTCCGGTGCATCCTCCTCCGGCTCCTCCTCGATCTCGTGGCTGTACACGATCTCGGTGCGGCGGGGTACGGCGTATTTCTTCCGCACCTCCGTCAGCTCATCGATGATGATACGGCGAATGCGCCCGGGCTTGGCCAGCGTATCCTCCAGATCGTCGATCTCGTCGGCCAGCGCCGCCGTCTCCTGCACCCGCTTGAGGATGTACTCCTTGTTGATGTTCCGCAGCTTGATCTCCGCCACGTACTCCGCCTGCACCTGATCGATGCCGAAGCCGATCATCAGGTTGGGGATGACCTCGGCCTCCTCCTCCGTCTCCCGGATGATCCGAATGGCCTTGTCGATATCCAGCAGGATGCGTTTCAGACCCTGCAGCAGGTGGAGCTTCTCCTTCTTCTTGTTGAGGATATAGTACACCCGGCGCTTGACGCAGTCGGTGCGCCACGCCGTCCACTCCGTGAGGATCTCCCCCACCCCCATGACCCGGGGCATACCGGCGATGAGGATGTTGAAGTTGCAGCTCACCGTGTCCTGCAAGGGGGTCAGGCGGAACAGCTTGGCCATCAGCTTGTCCGGATCCACGCCGCGCTTCAGGTCGATGGCCAGCTTCAGACCGCTCAGGTCCGTCTCGTCCCGCATATCGGCGATCTCCTTGATCTTGCCGGCCTTCACCAGCTCCGCCACCTTGTCCAGTATCGTCTCAATGGCGGTGGAGTAGGGGATCTCGTAGACCTCGATGACGTTTTCCTTTTTGTCGTATCGCCAGCGGGCGCGGACCTTCAGGCCGCCCCGCCCCGTGGCGTAGATGCTCCGCAGCTCGTCGCTGTCGCAGATGATCTGTCCGCCGGTGGGGAAGTCCGGCGCCAGCAGGGTGGAGGCGATATCGTGGTCGGGGTTTTTCAGGCACGCGATGGTGGTGTCGCACACCTCGCCCAGATTGAAGCCGCAGATCTGGCTGGCCATGCCCACGGCGATGCCCTGATTGGCGGACACCAGCACATTGGGGTAGGTGGTGGGCAGCAGCGACGGCTCCTTCATGGTGTTGTCGTAGTTGTCCACAAAGTCCACGGCGTCGCAGTCCAGATCCCGGAACAGCTCGGCGCAGATGGGCGCCAGCTTGGCCTCGGTATAGCGGCTGGCGGCGTAGGCCATATCCCGGGAGTACACCTTGCCGAAGTTGCCCTTGCTGTCCACAAAGGGGTGCAGCAGGGACTCGTTGCCCTTGGCCAGGCGCACCATGGTCTCATAGATGGCCTGATCGCCGTGGGGATTCAGGCGCATGGTCTGGCCCACGATGTTGGCGGACTTGGTGCGGCTGCCGGTGAGCAGTCCCATCTTGTACATGGTGTACAGCAGCTTGCGGTGGGAGGGCTTGAAGCCGTCGATCTCCGGGATGGCGCGGCTGACGATGACCGACATGGCGTAGGGCATATAGTTCTCGTCCAGCGTGCGGGTGATGGGCTGCTCCACCACCGCGCCCCGCAGGCCCATCACATTGGGATCGGCCGGCCGGTGGACGGTCTTTTCTTCTGTTTTCTTCTTTGCCATTGCGGTTCCTTTCTCAGCTCACGTCGATCATATCCAGATAGCGGCAGCCATTCTCGGCGATATAGTCCTTGCGCCCCGCCAGATTGTCGCCCAGCAGCAGGTCAAAGACCCGCGCCGTCTCCTCCGCCTCCTCCGGCAGCACACGGATGAGCCGCCGTGTCTCGGGATTCATGGTGGTGAGCCACATCATCTCCGGGTCGTTCTCGCCCAGTCCCTTGGAGCGCTGGATGTTCACCTTTTTCCCGGACAGCTCCTTGAGAATGTCCGCCTTCTCCCGCTCGGAGTAGGCAAACCACGTTTTTTCGCCGCCCTTTTCCTTGCAGGTGATCTCGAACAGCGGCGTCTCCGCGATATAGACGTAGCCCTCCCGGATCAGGGTGGGACACAGGCGGTACAGCATGGTCAGGATCAGCGTCCGGATCTGGAAGCCGTCCACATCGCCATCGGTGCAGATGACCACCTTGCTCCAGCGCAGGTTGGCAAGGTCGAACTGGTTCAGATCCTTCACCGCCTTGCCGCTGACCTCCACGCCGCAGCCCAGCACCTTCATCAGGTCGGTGATGACGTCGCTTTTGAAGATGCGGGGATAGTCGGCCTTCAGGCAGTTCAAAATCTTGCCCCGCACGGGCATCAGACCCTGAAACTCCGCGTCGCGGGACTGCTTGCAGGCGCCCAGAGCGGAGTCGCCCTCTACGATGTAGATCTCCCGGCGCTCCACGTCCTTGGTGCGGCAGTCCACAAACTTCTGGACGCGGTTGGCGATGTCGATCTTCTCCGTCAGCTTCTTTTTCTGGTTGATGCGGGTGCGCTCCGCCGTCTCCCGGCTGCGCTTGTTGATGAGCACCTGTGCGGCGATCTTCTCCGCCGCCTCCTTATTCTCGATGAAGTAGATCTCCATCCGGCTGCGGAGGAACTCCGTCATGGCCTCCTGCACGAACTTATTGGTGATGGCCTTTTTCGTCTGGTTCTCGTAGCTGGTCTGGGTGGAGAAGCTGTTGCTCACCAGAATGAGGCAGTCCTGCACGTCCGGAAATGTGATCTTGGACTCGCCCTTGGTGTATTTGTTGTTGTCACGCAGATACTTGTCGATGGCGGACACCATGGCCGAGCGGGTGGCCTTCTCCGGGCTGCCGCCGTGCTCCAGATAGCTGGAGTTGTGGTAGTACTCGCACACCGCCGTCCGGTTGGAGAAGCACAGCGCCACGCTGAGCTTCACCTTGTACTCCGGCTTGTCCGCCCGGTCGCGGCCCCGGCGCTCCGCCTCCCAGAACACCGGCTCCGTCAGGGCGTCGTCCCCCGCCAGCTCCCGGATGTAGTCGGCGATGCCGTTCTCATACAGGAACTCCTGGGTGTCAAACTTACCGGGGGCTGTCTCGTTGCGCAGGCGGAACGTAACGCCGGCGTTGACCACCGCCTGCCGCTTCATCACGTCCTGATAGTAGTCCAGCGGCACGGCGATGTCGGTAAACACCTCCAGATCCGGCAGCCAGCGAATGGTGGTGCCGGTCCGCTTCTTGTTGGTGGTCAGCTCCGTGCTCTCCAGCTTTCCCACGATCTCGCCCCGCTCGAAATGGAGGCGGTACTCCTTCCCCTCGCGGTACACCGTGACATCCATATAGCGGGAGGCATACTGGGTGGCGCAGGAGCCAAGTCCGTTCAGACCCAGAGAAAACTCATAGTTCTCGCTGTTCTCGTTGTCGTACTTGCCGCCGGCGTACAGCTCGCAGAACACCAGCTCCCAGTTGTAGCGCCCCTCCTTCTCGTTCCAGTCCACCGGGCAGCCCCGGCCCATGTCCTCCACCTGCACCGACTGATCCAGAAACCGGGTGACGGTGATGAGCCTGCCATACCCGCCGCGGGCCTCGTCGATGGCGTTGGACAGGATCTCGAATACCGCGTGCTCGCAGCCCTCCAGCCCGTCGGAGCCAAAAATAACACCGGGCCGTTTCCGGACCCGATCCGCGCCCTTCAGACTGGAGATACTCTCGTTATCGTATACGTTTTTCTTTGCCATATCTTTCCTCCGGCATACACCGAGCCATTCGTTTTTTAATATTTTACCGTATTTCTCCGGTCAATGCAAGTCTCGCCGGACAAGAAGCGCGGCGGCTCGCCAAAATAAGAGCGGGGCGCAAAAAAGTTTACAGGTTCATACAAAAAATAACAGACGGACAACCGGAGAAATGCCCGTCTCAAAAGGGTTTTGCACAGTTTCCACCGAGTTTTCCACATACGTTATGTAAATGCGTTTTCGCCGGAAAAGTGCGCATAACTGCGAGCTTTACCATAATTGCCCGTAAATTTTCCTTTTTCTGGTTTTTCGCGCCGTTAGGATGTGTTTCCCCTGTTTTCCACTTTTTTTACGCACTTTTTGACACCTCCGCTTCGCCCCGCAACACTGTGCCGCGGCGCAGCGGCCAAGAGTACCCCACGACAGCCGGAAGGACCGCCCGCAGGCGGTCCTTCCAGAAAAACCGGTAAAATATACGCGCTTACTTGATGGGCTCGCCGGCGGCTTCCTTGGCGGCGATCTCCTTCATGGCGTCCTTGTGGCTCAGGTTCACGCGGCCCTTCTCGTCGATCTCGGTGACCTTGACCCACATCATGTCGCCGATCTTGCAGGCATCCTCCACCTTCTCGATGCGGTGGTCAGCCAGCTTGGAGATATGCACCAGACCGTCCTTGCCGGGGGCCAGCTCCACGAAGGCGCCGAAGGTCATCAGGCGCACCACGCGGCCGTAGTACAGCTGGCCCACCTCGGGTACGAACACAATGTCGTCGATGCACTTCTTGGCGATGGCGCAGCTCTCCGCGTCGGGGGAGGCGATGTGGATGGTGCCGTCGTCGTCGATGTCGATCTTGGCGCCGGACTCGGCCACGATCTTCTGGATGACGGAGCCACCCTTGCCGATGACGTCGCGGATCTTGTCGGGGTCGATGTGCATGGTCAGCATCTTGGGAGCGTACTTGCTCACCTCGGCGCGAGGCTCGGCGATGCAGGGCAGCATCACCTGATCCAGGATCTGCACGCGGGCATCGTAGGTGATGTCCAGCGCGTTCTTGATGATCTCCATGGTCAGGCCGTCGTTCTTCAGGTCCATCTGGATGGCGGTGATGCCCTTCTTGGTGCCGGCCACCTTGAAGTCCATCTCGCCGTGGAAGTCCTCCACGCCCTGAATGTCGATGAAGGTGGTGAAGCTGCCGTCATCGTCCTGAATGAGGCCGCAGGAGATGCCGGCCACAGGAGCCTTGATAGGCACACCGGCGTCCATCAGCGCCAGCGTAGAGCCGCAGATGGAGCCCTGAGACGTGGAGCCGTTGGAGGAAACCACCTCGGACACCACGCGGATGGCGTAGGGGAACTCCTCCACCGGGGGAATAACGGGCAGCAGGGCGCGCTCAGCCAGCGCACCGTGACCGATCTCGCGGCGGCCGGGGCTGCGGGCAGGCTTGGCCTCGCCCACGGAGTAGCCGGGGAAGTTGTAGTGGTGCATATAGCGCTTCTCCGTCTCCTCCCAGATGGTATCCAGCTTCTGGTTGGCGGACAGGGTATCCAGCGTGGCCACGCTCAGCACCTGGGTCTGGCCGCGGGTGAACAGGCCGGAGCCGTGGACGCGGGGCAGCACGCCCACCTCGGCGTCCAGCGGACGGATCTCGTTCTTCTGGCGGCCATCCACACGGTGACCCTCCAGCAGCCATGCCTTCACGATCTTCTTCTGGAACTTGTAGGTGATCTCGTCCAGATACTGATCCATGTTGGGATAGTCCTCCAGGAACAGCTCGTGCCACTTCTCGATCAGCTGGTTCCAGCGGGCCTCGCGGACGTTCTTATCGTCGGTATCCATGGCGGCCTTGGCGTCGTCCATGGTGGCGGCCACGATCTTGTCGAACAGCTCCTGGTCGAAGTCGGCGTGGGGGTAGTCGAACTTGGGCTTGCCGATCTCGGATACCATCTGGTTGATGAGGGCGATCTGCTTCTGGTTCTCCTCGTGAGCGGAACGGATGGCCTCGAACATCACGTCATTAGGCACCTCGTTGGCGCCGGCCTCGATCATGACCACCTTCTTGCCGGTGGAGACCACGGTGACGTCCAGATCGCTGGCCTTGCGCTGCTCGGCGTCGGGGTTAAAGACCAGCTTGCCGTCCACCAGACCCACCTTCAGGGCGGCAACAGGGCCGTTCCAGGGAATGTCGGAGATGGCCAGCGCGGCGGAGGTGCCGATGAGGGCGGCGATCTCCGGGGAGCAGTCGTGATCCACGGCCATGACGGTACACATCACGGACACGTCGTTGCGGAAGTCGTAGGGGAACAGGGGGCGGATGGGGCGGTCGATAACGCGGCTGGTCAGGATGCCCTTCTCGCCGGGGCGGCCCTCGCGGCGGTTGAAGCTGCCGGGAATGCGGCCCACGGCGTACAGCTTCTCCTCAAAGTCCACGCTGAGAGGGAAGAAGTCGATGCCGTCCCGGGGACGGGGCGCGGCGGTGACGCAGCACAGCACGCGGGTGTCACCGTAGCCCACCATGACGGCGGCGTTGGCCAGCTCAGCCAGCTTGCCCACCTCCAGCGTGAGGGGACGGCCGGCCAGATCCATAGTGTACTTGTGATAGTGGGGGAATTGGCGCTTGGTGATGATAGTCGACATATCGTTTCTCCTTTTTGTGAAATAGCATCCTGTGCCGGTCTCATCGCCGTTAGCACTTGAAAACACCCCGAAAGCGGCGGTTTCGGCGCATTTTCAACTGCTAATGGTTGGATGTGAACACGGCGCAGAATGTGAAAGAAGGGTGATGCGCGGACGCACATCACCCTGTTTCAACTTACTTACGCAGACCCAGCTTGGCGATCAGGGCACGATAACGCTCAATGTCCTTCTTGGCCAGATAGTCCAGCAGACGACGGCGCTTACCGATCATCATCTGCATACCGCGGCGGCTGTGGAAGTCGTGGGGATGCACCTTCAGATGAGCGGTCAGCTGGTTGATACGCTCGGTCAGGATCGCCACCTGCACCTCGGGGGAGCCGGTATCGGTCTCGTGGGTACGATTGGCCTCGATGATGGAGGTCTTCTGGTCTTTCAGCATCATAGTTGTGTTTCCACCTTTCATAAATTACGCCCGCATCCTGAGCCACGGGAGAGATGGACCGCTCCGCAGGGCTAAGGCAAGGGGCAGCGACTCAGTCGCGTACCTTGGTATGCTACCATAAAATAAATGGTTTGTAAAGTATATTTTTTCAGTTTCCGGCGGTTTATTCACGTTTTGTTCTTCACTTTTGTACACGAAGCTGGTATACTGGCATGGTTCCTATCGAGAAAGGAGAATTCCCTATGAAACGACACGTATATTTGCCGGCGCTGCTGCTGACAGCGGCGCTTTTGGTGGGCTGCGGCCACAAGGTGCAGCCGGACGCCGACACAGACCCCAACGCGCAGGCGGCGCTGCCGCCGGAGGGCATCACGGCGCTGGTGCTGTCCGACGACACGCAGGTGCTGCGCTTCCGCCGGGACGACGACGGCGTATGGTTCTGGCAGGACGACGCCACGTTCCCGCTGGATCAGGCCGGTATGCCGGCGCTGCTGGAGGCTGCCGCCGCCATGACCGCCTCCACGCCGGTGCAGGCGGGGGACGATCTGTCGGAGTACGGCTTGGACGACGCCAAGACCAGTCTCTCCGTCACGGCGGACGGCGAGACGCTGACCTTCACACGGGGCGATCAGGCCGCCTCCGGCGACTGGTACCTGCTGTGCGCCGAGGACGCGTCCGTGCGTCTGGTGTCCGACGATGCCGTGAAGATCTTTCAGCTGCTGGACGGCAGCATTTATGACATGGCGGTGCTGCCCACCATGCCCGCCATCACCGAGGATACGCTGCGTACCGCCGTTATTGCCGGCGCCGACGGAGAGCGCTTCACCATCCGGTCGGCGGACGGCGTGCGGAAGGTGGGCGCCCGGGATGTAACCGAGAAGACCGCCCCGCTGGTGGAGGAGCTGTCCCGTCTGAGCGTGACCTCCTGCGTGGACTATGCCCCCGCCGAGGGCGCGGCCGCCGTCTGCGGGCTCAACGCGCCGGAGGCGATCCTGGTGGTGACCTATACCGGCATCACCGGCCGCGAGGAGGCGCTGACCGTCACCATCGGCCTGCCCACCGGAGACGGCGGCCGCTATGTGACGCTGAACGACGAGTCCACCATCTACCGCATGGAGGAGGCATCGCTGGTGCAGGTGCTGACGCTGGCGGAGAACGGTCTGAGCTGAACACGAAAGGTGCGTTGCAAAACGCACCTTTTTGTGGTATAAGAGGAGACGATCCAGAGAAAAAGGGGGACTGCCCGTGCGTATTCTTATTGTGGAAGATGAAAAACGTCTGGCCGGCACGCTGGCGGAGCTGCTGCACCGGCAGGGCTACGCCGTAGACGTCAGCTATGACGGCGTGTCCGGGCTGGACAATGCCCGCAGCGGCATCTACGATCTGGTGCTGCTGGACGCCATGCTGCCGGGGTTGGACGGCTTCTCCCTGTTGCAGCAGCTCCGCGCCGGCGGCGAGACGGTGCCGGTGCTGATGCTGACCGCCCGCAGCGATCTGAGCGACCGGGTGCGGGGACTGGACTGCGGCGCCGACTACTACCTGACAAAGCCCTTCGAAACAGAGGAGCTGCTGGCGTGCATCCGCTCCCTGCTGCGGCGGGGCGGCGAGACGGCAGACAGCGGTGAGACGTGCTTCGGCGATCTGCGTCTGCAAAGGGCCACGTTCCTGCTGGCCTGCGGAGAGCGCTCCGTCCGCCTGAGCCGCCGGGAGTACGATCTCATGGAGCTGCTGATGAGAAACGGCAGCCAGATCGTGTCCAAGGAGCAGCTTATATTGAAGGTATGGGGCTACGACTCCGCCGCCGAGGACAACAACGTGGAGGTGTATATCTCCTTCCTGCGGCGGAAGCTGACCCACCTGCACTCCCGTGTGCGCATCAAGACGCTGCGCATGGTGGGATACTGTCTGGAGGAGGTGACGGCATGATCCGCAAGCTTCGCTGGAAGGTCGTGGGGCTGAACATGGGCATGGTGTTCTGCGTGCTGCTGGCGGTGTTCGCCGCTGTGTACTTCTCCTCCCGCGCCGTCATCTCCCGCAATGTGCGCCAGCAATTGCAGCAGGCGCTCCAGCCCAGCAGCGGCTACGAGCTGTACCGCCCGGGGCAGGAGGGACTGCCCTGCTTTGTGGCGGAGATCTATGCCAGCGGCACCGTCCGTGTCTCCGGCAACAGCTACTACGACCTGACGGACAAGGCGGCGCTGGCGGAGATCGTCACAGCCGCGCTGGCGGCGGAGAGCGAGGAGGGTGTGCTGCCGGCGCACCACCTGCGCTATCTGCGGCAGGAGGGGCTGCTGTCCACCCGCATCGCCTTTACCGACAGCACACTGGAGCAGGCCACCCTCCGCAGTCTGCTGACCGGCAGCCTGCTCATCGGCCTTGCGGCGCTGGCGGTGCTGTTCGTGTGCAGTTATGTGCTCAGCGGCGCCGTGACCCGCCCGGTGGACCGGGCGTGGGCGCAGCAGAAGCAGTTCCTGTCCGACGCCAGCCATGAGCTGAAAACGCCCCTGACGGTGATCCTGTCCTCGACGGAGCTGCTGGAGCAGGGCGCTGCGCCGGAGCAGCGGCAGTATGTGGACAACATCCGCGCCGAGTCCCGCCGGATGAAGCAGCTGGTGGAGGATATGCTCACATTGTCCCGGGTGGAGCGGGGCGATACCCGCATGCCGGATACCACGGCGGACTTGTCGGACGCGGCGGCCAATGTGGCCCTGCGGTTCGAGCCGGTGGCGTATGAGGCGGGACACACGTTGTCCTACGACATTGCGCCGGGACTTTTGGTGCGGGGCGACGGGCAGAAGCTGGAGCAGGCCGTGGCCGTTCTGCTGGACAACGCCGTAAAATACGCCGCGCCCCACACGGAGATCCGGCTGGACGCGGTGCGGCAGGGGAAAAACGCCTGCCTTTGGGTGGAAAATCAGGGGGACGCCATCCCCGCCGACAAGCTGCCCCACATCTTCGACCGGTTTTACCGGGCGGACGCCTCCCGCACCAATGGCGACAGCTTCGGGCTGGGCCTGCCCATCGCCAAGGCCATCGTGGAGGCGCACCGGGGCGCTATCCGCTGTGAAAGCGGCGGGGACGTTACCCGCTTTACCATCACCATCCCCGTCCAACAGGGGAAGTAGGGAGACGATACTGTGTTTGATACCATTATCCGCGGCGGTACGGTGCTCGACGGCACCGGCCGCCCCGGCTTTACCGCCGATGTGGGCGTCACCGCCGGAAGGATCACCGCGGTGGGCGACCTGTCCGCCGCCCAAGCGCGCCGCACCATCGACGCCTCCGGCAAGGTGGTGACTCCCGGCTTCATCGACATCCACCGCCACGCCGACGCGGCGGCGTTCCGCCCCGGCTACGGAGAGCTGGAGCTGCGGCAGGGGCTGACCACCATCGTCAACGGCAACTGCGGTCTGTCCGCCGCCCCCTTCGGCGGCGCGCACGACGCCGCCATCCGCGCCTACCTGCGGCCCATCACCGGCGACATACCGGAAACGCTGCCCGCCGTCTCCATGGCGGCGTATCTGGCGGCGCTGCGGGCGCTGCCCCTCCACACCGGGATGCTGGTGGGCATGGGTACCCTGCGGGCGGCCGCCGCCGGATATGAGCTGGAGCGTCTGGAGGACGCGCACTACCGCGCCATCCACCGCGCCATGGAGCAGGCGCTGGCCGACGGTGCGCTGGGCGTGTCGCTGGGGCTGGGCTATGCGCCGGAGTGCTTCTGCACCACGGAGGAGCTGCTCCGTGCGCTGGCGCCGCTGCGGGGACAGGATATCCCCCTCACCGTCCATATGCGGCAGGAGGGCGCCGGGGTCTGCACCGCCGTGGAGGAGATGCTCACCGTGGCGCGGACGCTCCGCATCCCCCTGCACATCAGCCACCTGAAGGCCATGGGGCGGGATAGCTGGGGTAAAAGGATCCCCCGTGCGCTGGCGCTTTTGGAGCAGGCGCGGGAGGAGGGACTGGACGTCAGCTGCGATGTGTACCCCTACACCGCCGGCTCCACCCAGCTGCTGCACATCCTGCCGCCGGAGTTTCTGGAGGGCGGTATGGACGCGGTGGTGCGCCGTCTCCGGGACCCCGCCGCCCGGCGGGAGCTGGCACAGCGCATCGAGACAGGCGACGGCTTCGACGACATTGCCCGTCTGGCGGGCTGGGACGGCATCTACCTCACCAGCCTCCACTGTCCGGAGGATCACCCGTTTTTAGGCAAGAGCCTTGCCCAGATCGCGGCGCTGACGGGGCAGGACCCGCTGAACTGCTGCTGCGACCTGCTGGTACGGGAGGACTGCCAGATCACCATGATCGACTTCATGGCCTCGGAGGAGGACATCGCCGCCATTCTGCAAAGCGAGCTGTCCAATCTGATCTCCGACGCCACCTACCCCACGGAGGGGATGCCCCATCCCCGTGTCTACGGCACGTTCCCCCGTCTCATCCAACACTTCGTTATGGAGAAGCACATCCTCACGCCGGAGCAGGCCGTCCGGAAGATGACGGCGCTCCCCGCCAAGGCGCTGCGTCTGCGGGGCAAGGGGACCATTGCTGTCGATATGGACGCGGATCTCTGCGTCTTTGACCTGGCGCAGCTCCGGGAAAACGGCGACTATCAGCACCCCTGCCGGATGGCGTCCGGACTGGACGCCGTGCTGGTGGCAGGAGAGCCGGCGGTCATACACGATACATACACCGGCGCACAAGCCGGAACAGTCATCAGGAGGGATACCCTATGAAGGAACATATGCTGCAGGAGCTGGAGCGCATCGTCCGGTGCGCCGGGGATATGGTGCGGGAGGCTCATGACATCGAGCAGGTCACCACGGAGAAGAACGGCGCCGCCGACCTTGTCACCAAGTACGATGTGGCGGTGCAGGGCTTTTTGAAGCGGGAGCTGCTGGCGCTGCTGCCGGAGGCGGATTTCTTCGGCGAGGAGGGGGATCACGCGAAGCTGACGCAGCCGTGGACGTTTATCGTCGACCCCATCGACGGCACCACCAACTTTGTCCGCCGCCTGCATTACAGCAACATCTCCGTGGCGCTGGCCCACGACGGGCAGGTGGAATACGCCGTGGTCTACGACCCCTTTGCCGACGAGCTTTTCTCCGCCCAAAAGGACTGCGGCGCGTTCTGCAACGGTCTGCCCATCCGTGTCAGCGACAAGGACATGGCACACGCCGTGTTCCTCTGCGGCTCCACCATCTACGACCGCAGTCTGACGGAGCGCAGTTTCTCCCTGATGCGGCAGCTATACGAAAAGGGTCTGGACTTCCGCCGTTTCGGGGCGGCGGCGCTGGATCTGTGTCAGGTGGCAGCCGGACGGGTGGAGCTGTTCTACGAGTGCCGTCTGTCCCCGTGGGACTACGCTGCCGGCAGCCTGATCGTGGCGGAGGCCGGCGGCACCATCACCACGTTGGCGGATACGCCGCTGGACGTGCTGCACCCCTCGTCGGTGTTTGCCACCAACGCCAGGTGCCACGGCGTGCTGAAGGAATTAGCGCTGTAAGGACTATATCGGAGCAATAGAAAACGGGACGACCCGATGGGGTCGTCCCGTTTTCACTTCTTGTATACGCGGTGCATCTCACAGGAACTTATCCAGCTCCCGCTCCACCTCCGGCAGCTTCTTTACAGTAGGATGCTCGATGCGGACGCCGTCCTTGATGACCATGTGCAGGCTCCGCAGCGCCGACAGATCGGCCAGCGGGTCCCTGTCGCACACGATGAGATCGGCGGCCTTCCCCGCCTCCACGGAGCCGGTGACGCTGTCGATGCCCGCCAGCCGGGCGTTGAGCAGCGTGGCGCTGTGCAGTGCGAAGGCGGGCGTCACGCCGCAGTATTTCACAAAGTAGCACAGCTCCCGCCACATATCGTAGTGGGTGACGTAGGGGCAGCCGGTATCGGTGCCGAGTCCCACGGGGATGTCGTTTTCCAGACACGCCCGGGCCATGGCGATCACGCCCTCCAGCACCACCTTGCCGTTCTCCTGCTGCTCGTAGGTGGCATGGGAGACGCTGCGGTCAAACAGCGCATAGGGGATGGCAGGGGAGAGGGTAGCCACCTGAAACGCACCGTGCTCCCTGAGCAGGCGCAGGATCTCCTCATCCGGCTTGGCGCCGTGCTCGATGGAGTCCACGCCGTTCTCCAGCGCCACCCGGACACCCTCCGGGCTTTCCACGTGGGCAGCCACCTTCATGCCCAGCCCGTGGGCTCTGTCGCAGGCGGCCTTCACCAGCGGCGGCTCCATCCGTAGGACGCCCGGCTCGCCCACCACCTCGGCGTCCATCACGCCGCCGGTGATCATCAGCTTGATGAGGTCGGGCTTTTCCGCCGCGATCCGCTCCACGTAGGCCGCTGCCTCCTCCGGCGTCCGCGCCTCATAGGCCAGCGAGCCGGCCATGTGGCCGCCCGGTACGGATACCGCCATATTGGAGGCCACCACCCGGGGGCTTAGGATCTCGCCTGCCGCCGCCTTCTGGCGGATGATGGTGTCAAAGTCCGCCACGCCGCCCACGGTACGGACGGTGGTAACGCCGCTGAGCAGCTCCGTTCTGGCGTAGCTCTCGCAGAGCTTGACACCCACCCGGCGCATAAGTCCGTTGGAGGTGATGAGCTTCACCAGCTTCTTCGGGTCGGAGGGCTTCTTCTTCGGCTTGCCGGAGGCCGGCAGGTGTACGTGCAGGTTGATCAGCCCCGGCAGGATGTACCGTCCCGCCAGATCCACCGGCTCATACCCGGCGGGTACAGGGCCTTCCGTGACGGCGGCGATCTTACCGCCCTCCACACAGACGACCTTGCCGGTCTGAGGGATCATGTCCCGCGTCCCGTCCAGCAGGACGCCGTTTATCAGCGCATAGCGCGTCTCGTTCTTATACATCGCAGCACCTCCTGTAAAAATCGTCAGGCTACCTTAGGATTCCTTGCCGCCGGATACGTTGGCAACGAATACGCAGACCAGGATCACCGCCACGCCCAGCATCTGCCACACGCTGAACGGCTCCTTCAGCAGCACCACGCCCGCCAGCACCGATACCACCGTCGTCACGTTGGAAAACAGCGACGTCTCCGACACGGACAGATGGCTGTTGGCGAAGTTCAGCAGACCGTAGGCCAGCACCGAGGACAAAAGCCCCAGATACAGCACCGCTACCCAGAAGCCGCCGTCGTGCATGGGCCCGGTGATGAGGGGGCTGTGCAGCCCGCCGGCATAGATCAGTCCCACCGGGATGAACACCACCATGCCCACGATGAACATGACGTAGGTCATCTCAAAGGGGGTAAAACGCTTGGCGGCGTTGTGGCTGATGCCGTAGTACAGCGTATCGCTGAGCATGGTCAGCACCAGAAACAGCATACCCAGCGCGGAGACCATCATGGCGCCGCCCACGGAGATCAGCGCCACGCCGCCGATGGCGCCCAGCGCGCACAGCACCTGCTTCAGCGTCACCCGCTCGTGGAGCACCAGCACATCCATGAGGATGCAGCACACCGGCACGGCGGCGATGATGGTACCCGCCACCGCCGAGGAGGTGTACAGGATACCGTAGTTCTCGAAGATGAAATACGCCACCGGCTGCACGATGCCCAGCAGCACCAGCTTATACACCGGCTTGCCCCGCAGGGAAAAGGCGAACAGTGGCCGCCCCCGGAGCTTACCCACCAGCGCATTGACTAAGATGACCAGCGACATGGCCGCCACCGCCACGGTGAACCGAAAGGCCAGCAGCACCGTAGGCGCCGCCACCTCCAGCGCCAGCTTGGAGAACATAAAGCTCATGCCGAAGATCACGGCGGAGGTCAGTGCCGCCAGCAGCGACAGCGTATGCGTCTTTTTCTGTGTCATGTCCCGATACCTCTTTTTTCTTTGCGGCCGCCTTATGCGGCAGCCGTTCTGAGGCGATTATACCACAAGAAAACACGGAATGATATAGGAAGCTTTTCTTTTCTGCCGTACCGCCCCGGAAAAAGCGACAGCCCCGCGCACTGCGCGGGACTGTCGTGCCGGAGGCTTGGGGGAGGTCCCTCCGGGCGGGATTATGCATAACAGGGAAAAGAAAAGTTTTACTTGTCTGTGACTCTGCTGACGATGCCGACCACCAGAAGAAGACCGGCCAGAGCTGCCAACATAATATTCGGACCCATGCTTCAGCGCCTCCTTTTCTGTTGAATTCTTAACGTCTCTTTAATGTATCTTTACTGTATCATACAATAATCAATTTGTAAAACGCATCATATTCATCAAAATCATGAAAAATACTTTGCACCGCACAACACGGTGTGGTATACTGGCGCAAAGAGAGGAGCGTGGGCGCATGAGCGTGGCAAAATACCAGATCTTTTTGAAAACGGTGGAGCGCGGCAGCTTTACAGCGGCGGCGCGGGAGCTGAGCTTTACCCAGTCCGGCATCAGCCATGCCATCAGCTCGCTGGAGGAGGAGCTGGGCGTTTCCCTGCTCATCCGCAGTCACGGCGGTGTCACCCCCACGGCGGATGGCCGGGCGCTGATGCCCTATTTTGAGAAGATGTGCGCCATGCAGCACCAGCTGGAGCAGCGGGCCGCCGACCTGCGAGGGATGGAAACCGGTCTGGTGAAGGTCGCCACCTTCACCAGCGTGTCGGAAAAGTGGCTGCCCAACATTCTCAAGACATTTCAGGAGCTGTACCCCCGCATCGAATTTGAGCTGCTGCCCTCCAACTTCAACAATGAGATCAGCGACTGGGTACTCAACGGGCAGGCGGACTGCGGCTTTATCAGCCTGCCCGCCCCGGCGGAAAAGTATCTGGACTGCTGGCTTTTGCAGCAGGATCAGTGGAAGGTCATCGTCCCCTGCGGGCACCCGCTGGCCGGCGCCGACCCCTTCCCGCCGGAGGCACTGGAGAAGTACCCCCTGATCCTGCTGGACGAGGGGGACGACTATGAGATACAGGCCGTGTTCGACACGCTGGGCATCACGCCGAAGATCCAGTACACCGTTCAGCAGGACCAGACCATTCTGGCCATGGTGTCCAACGGGCTGGGCATCAGCATCATGGAGGAGCTGATGCTCTACCGCTGTGCCTACCCGCTGGTGGCCTGTTCTCTGCCCCAGCCCTTCTACCGGAACATCGGCGTCTGTGTCAAGGACAAAAACGCCCTGTCCAACAGTACCCGCGCCTTTATCGACCACACCCGCCGCTGGGTGCTGGCCAACTTCCCCGACGGCTGGAACGCGCCGCCGCCCACCACCCGCTGAAAAAAGCGAAAAAGAAAGACCTGCCGGGCAGGTCTTTCTTTTTTGTGTGTTTTTTATTCGCGGCGCAGCGCCTCGATGGGGTTGAGCTTGGAGGCCTTCACCGCCGGTACGAAGCCGAACACCACGCCGATGCACATGGAGAAGGCCACGGCGATGATGCAGGCCGGTACGCTGATGGCCACCGGCGTGCTCATCACATGGGACATCATCTCCGCAAGGCCGATGCCGCAGCCCACGCCCAGTATGCCGCCCATGCTGGTCAGCACCGCCGCCTCCGTCAGGAACTGCCAGCGGATCCGGCTCTGCTGGGCGCCGATGGCGATCTTCAGGCCGATCTCGCGGGTACGCTCCGTCACCGACACCAGCATGATGTTCATCACGCCGATGCCGCCCACCACCAGAGAGATGGCGGCGATCCAGATCAACTGCTTGTTGGAGCTTTCGGACAGGCTTTGCAGCTGGCTGGCCTGCTCCAGCAGGTCCTTGGACTGGTACTTGAACGTGTCGCCGGAGATAACATGGCCGTTCAGATACTCCGCCACGTTGTTGCCGGCGGTGGTCATATCGTTGGTAGACGTGGCACGGACCGCCACGGACTGGGGCTCGTCATAGCGATAGACGATGGGCCAGCAGCTATCGGGGATAAACACCGTGCCGGAGGTATTGCCCGTGTACATATAGTAGTCGTTGAGGTTGTTGATCACCGGCTCGGAGGTCACCCGCGGGGAGATCACGCCCACCACGGTGAACGGCTCGCCGGAGATCTCCATGGTGCCGCCGATGGGGTTTTCACCCTGAAACAGGCTCTGCGCCGTCTTGGTGTCGATGAGCGCCACCTTCCGACAGTTGGCAAAGTCCGACGCGCTGAAGCCCCGGCCGTAGTTAACGGCATAGTCCGCCGCGGCCAGATAGTGGCTGTCGATGCCGTACAGGTTGCCGCTGAAGGAGTTGTTGCCCACATACACGCCGTCGGGCCACTGGCGCTGGTGGTACAGCGCCACATCCGCCACGCTGTCCAGCTTGCTCATTTCGTCGCGCATCTCCTCGGTGATGACGCTGACGCCCTGGGGCAGCGCCATATAGCCCAGCTCCACCTGATTGCCGTCCTGCGTCAGCTGGACACGCACCACGTTGTTGCCCGCGCCGATCAGGTTCTCCTTGATCTGCTCGTTGGTACCCTGAATGGTGGACACGATGGTGATGATGGCGGCAATGCCGATGATGATGCCCAGCATGGTCAGGAACGACCGCATCTTGTGGCTCCAAACGCCCTGAAAGGCGAGATTGATATTTTCTAACATACCTTCGCCCTCCTTACATACCGCCGTACAGCTGATCCACCGTGGCCTCCACCGTGGCGGCGCCGGGCTTCACGTCGCGGCCATAGGGGAACGCCACCAGGTCCTCCACCGCCAAGCCGCCGCGGATCTGGGTGTAGCTGCCCCACAGGTCGCGGCCCGTCTGGACCCAGCGCTGCTCCAGCTTGCCGTCCTCACCCCGCGCCAGCACATAGCTCTTGCCGTTTTCGGTGCGGATGAACATGGTTTGCAGGTACAGGCTGCTGCCGCTGGTGTCCACGGTCTTCTGATAGGACATATCCACATAGTCGCCGGCCTGCAGGTTGGCGTCCTCGGACACAAATACCTTAAAGGGGTAGTAGGACACGTTGCTGTTGGAGTCTCCGCCCCAGGAGCTGCCGTTGTCCGTGGGGAACTCGCTGATCTCCACGATCTTGCCCTCACAGCTTGCGCCGGTCATCCAGCTGCTGATCTGCACCGTGTCGCCGATCTTGACGGTACCCAGATCCAGCTCGCCGATGGAGCCGGTAACGTAGTAACCGCCGCCGCCGGAGACCTCCACCACAGGCTCGCTGTTGTTGAAGGCCTCTTTCGCGTCCCGCACGACCTTCACAACGCCGTCGATCTCGCTGTACACGTTGCCGTCGCCCATTTCCTTTTTCTTCTTATCCAGCTCAATCTGCGCCTGTCTGACAGCGCGCTGGGTGGAATAGACCTCTTTCTCCGTACTGGCGATCAGCGCCTTCAGATCCTCCTTGGTGAGGGAGTTATCCAGCAGCTCCTTGATCTTGTCCAGTTTCTCTCTGGCCTCCTTGATCTCCTTGGTGTTCTCCGTGGAGTAGGCGTCCTCATAGGGCGGCAGATCGCTGAGCATCTTCAGCTTTACCGGCGCGGCGGTATCGTCCGCCACGAGGTACACGCCGTAGCAGGTGACGGCGCCGTTTTTCACGTTGCCCGCCTTCTCCACCAGCACCACATACGCACTGGCGCGGTTCTCGAGGATCTTCGTGCGGATGCACTCGTCCGTCAGATAGTACTCCTTCTTGCCGCTGTCCACCAGCATCTGATAATACAGGGGTGTTTCCTTCGTTTTGCCGTCGCTGTTCTCAACAGGAAGCAGCCCCTCCTTCACCGGTTCATAGCGGCCCGCCTCCTTGTCCTGCGCCTGGATCAGCGCCTCCAGCTTGGCGTACTGGGTGTCGTATTCGATCTGCAGCTTTTCCTTGTCCTCCGCTATTTTGTACAGCTCCAGATTTTGCTTGGCGGCCTTGGCGTTGAGCTGTGCCGTGTCCAGATTGATCTCCGCCTGCTCCACCTGCGCCTGAGACAGGGAGGAATCGTAAGCCAGCAGCTTATCGCCCTTTTTGACGTTCTGCCCCTCCTTGACGTAGATCGCACTGACCTCCTGCGTCTCGGAAATGTAGAGCTTCTGCAATTTATCCGTGTTCACGGTACCGCTGGTGTTGGCGGTGTCGCCCCAATAGTCGGTCATGGCGACATCGGACACCCGATACACGTTGACGTCGCCCCGCTGGGCATTCCGCGCCAGTGTCAGACCGCCCCAGACGGCGGCGCATACCGCCACGGTAATGCCCGCGATCAGCAGCGTCTTTTTCAGGGTTTTATTCATGGAACGCACCTCCTGACAGCACACCGTCGCGGATGTTCATAATGGTGTGGGCATGCTGTGCGATGCCCTGATCGTGGGTGATCATAATGATGGTGGAGCCACTGTCATGGAGCTGCTGGAACAGCTCCATCACCGCCGCGCCGCTGGCGGAGTCCAACGCGCCGGTGGGCTCGTCAGCCAGCAACAGCTGGGGCTTTCCCACGATGGCGCGGGCAATGGCCACACGCTGGCACTGGCCGCCGGAGAGCTGGTCAGGCCGGTGGTCCACACGGTCGGCAAGCCCCACCGTCTCCAGCGCTTCCCGGGCGCGCTCCAGCCGCTCGGCCTTCTTCACGCCGCCGTACAGCAGGGGCAGCGCCACGTTTTCCAGCGCCGTCAGCTTGGGCAGCAGGTTGAAGGACTGGAACACGAAGCCCAGCTGCTTATTCCGCACCTCCGCCAGCTGCTTGGGGGTGCATTTGGTGATGTCCTGCCCGCCCAGCAGGTAGCTGCCGCTGGTAGGCACATCCAGACAGCCGATGAGATTCATCAGCGTGGTCTTTCCGCTGCCGGAAGGACCCATAATGGCAAGATACTCCCCCGCCTCCACATCCAGATCAATGTGCTTGAGGATGTGGTTCACGGATTTACCCATGGGGTAGTCCTTGCAGATGTCGCGCATTTCAAGGATCATACTCAACCCTCCACCGGCGCATCCGCAGTCTGCATATCCTCCGGAACGTCCGTACCGCCGGTCATGCCATCCATGCCGTTCATGCCATCCATGCCGTTCATGCCATCCATGCCGTCCGTGTCGCCGCCCGGTGTGGTGGCGCTGTCATCCGGCTCGAAGGTACTCTCATCATAGGTGACACAGGACATACCGGCCTTCAGCGTGTCGTCGGGGTAGGCGATATAGTCCGAGGCCGTCAGGCCGTCCGTCACGGCGTAGGTATCCAGCTCGCCGTTGTATTCGCCCAGCGTTACGCTGCGCTTCTCCAGCTTGCCGTTGCTGCCCTGCGCCCACACCCACGGAGAGGCGTCGGCATCGTTGATAAAGCCGGCCGGAAGCTGGATACCGGTGGGGCTGTCGCTCTGGCCCAGATCCGGCTCGATGTACACGTGCTGGCCCAGCAGCAGTCCGTCGCTGCTGTCCAGCTCCACATAGAACGGATATTTGCTGGAGGTACCGGTGTCGCTGGAGCCGCCGTCATAGTAATTGCTGCCGCTGCTTTGCGCCGGGTTGTTCCAGTCGATGCTGGAAATGGTGCCGCCCCATGTCTGATTGCCGGTGCGGGCGCGGATGACCACCTTGGCGCCCTCGTTCAGCACCGACGCATTGCTCTCATTCACGTAGCCCTTGACCCGGAAGCCGCCGGTCTGGACGATGGAGATCAGCGGCAGGGCGTTGCCCCGGTCGTCGGTGCCGCCGTTGGGATTGACGCTCTTGACCTCGCCCTCCACCTCCGCCTTGACGGAGCTGTTCTTCATGTTTTTCTGTATCTTCTCGATATCCCGGCCCTTATCCGTGATGCTGCGGTTGGTGGTGCGGATATCCAGATTGAGCTGGCGGATCTGACCAAGGGTCTTGTTTCTCTCGATATCGTCCACGATCTCATTCAACGCGGCCTCGGCCTGCTTCTTCTCCTCCTCCTTGTCGGCAAGCGTTGCCTTCAGATCTTCCAGCGCTATCTGCGCCTCCTCCAGACTGATCTCAAGCTGGCTCATGTCGTAGGTAAACAGCACGTCGCCCACCTTGACGGCGTCGCCCACTTTAACCTTGATCTCCCCGATGGTCAGGGAGTCGTCCTTTTTGATATTTGTCTCGCCCATTGCGCTGACCACGCCTGCGAACCGGTCTGTCAGGCCGGCGGTGCCAAGCCCGCAGATCATGGAGACGGACTGGACGGATGCCTCTCCGTTGCTCTCGCCGCAGCCGGCCGCTACGCCCAGCAGCATGGCCAGCGCCAGAATGAATGCAGCTTTCTTCATCTTTTTATATCTCCTTTGCTTTTCCTCTGCGGCACGCCGCAGTATCTCACATACTTTTATGACGGAGCGCCCCGGAAAAATGTTCCGCAAAACAAGGGTGTATCCGCCGAAAAAACGTCGTTTTTATCATACCATGCCCCTTTTCCGCAAATGTGAATAAAATATGAACAAAGGTTTAAGGGCTGTATAAGTTTGCGGGCGGGAAAATGTTGACAGCGCCCGCGCCCATGGCATAAAATATTTGATGAAAACTGCCGCCGCCCGGCGCTTTTCCGGGCGGTGCGCCTCTGACGCAGGAGGGATCGCCATGACGAAAAAACGCATCCGGCAGATGAACGGCGCTCTGCGCCGCCGCCTGACCAGCCGCCCGGCGGCGGACTGGCTCCCCGATGGGGAGTCCTTTGCCCGGACGCTGGAGGCGGAGAACTATATGCAGCGCTTTGCCCCGCTGTTCCACGGGGTACGGCTGCGCTGCGCCGAGGTGCTGGCGCTGTGCCGCCCGGAGCTGGACGCCCTCAGCGGCGGGCAGGAGCCCGCGCGGGGCTGGCTGGCCTACACCTACGATTTCGCCTGCCGCCTGCTGTATCCGGAGGAGGACGCGGACACGTCCTGCGCCGCCGGAGCCGTATTCCTTCTCTCTGTCCTACAGGTACTGTTTGCGGCGGAGGATGAGCTGCTGCCCCGCGACCCGGCATGGACCTTCGACTTCCCCACGGAGGAGGAGCTGTCCGGCTGTGCCTGCGCCGCCAGCCTCGGCCAGATGCTGCGGAGCTGGAAGCGGGAGTACGTCTACGAGCTGATGCGTCTGGGGCTGGAGGCCACACCCTACCGCACGCTGGAGCATATCGCCGGCGTCCACCATGTGGCCATGACCGCCGCCCGCGGCCTGCGCCGGGCCGGTATCCCGCTGGATCTGGCGCTGGTGTCCGGCAGCGCCGCCGGACACGATATCGGCAAATTCGGCTGCCGCCCCGGCGAGCGGGTACCCTACCTGCACTACTACTACACCGACCTGTGGTTCCGCCGCCGCCGCATCACCGATATCGGCCATGTGGCCGCCAACCACTCCGTCTGGGATCTGGAGCCGGACTATCTGTCGGTGGAATCGCTGCTGCTGATCTACGCGGATTTCCGGGTAAAGCAGAGCCGCGATTCCGATGGGCGGGAGATCACCCGCATCTCCTCGCTGGCGGAGGCCTTCGACGTGATCCTATCCAAGCTGGACGGCGTGGACGACGCCAAGCGCCGCCGGTATATGCGGGTCTACGCCCGGCTGCGGGACTTTGAGCAGTTCATGGTCGACAGGGGCGTGGATGTAACGCTGCAAGGGCATGACACACCGCCCCGTCCGGAGAAGCAGACTGCCCTCATGACCGATGATGAGGCCCTCCACGCCCTGACCATGCAGTGCGTGGGGCACAATATGGAGCTGATGAGCCGCCTTACCGGCCAGCGCAGCTTTGCCCGGCTGCTGGAGCTGGCCCGCGGCGAAACCAACTGGCGCCGTCTCCGCGCCTATCTGGGTGTGTTTGAATCCTACTCCCTGTACCTGCACATCCCCCAGAAGGTACAGACTTTAGCCTTTCTCTATGAGCTGCTGATGCACCGGGAGGGTGACATCCGCCGACAGGCGGCGGCGCTGCTGGGTGAGATCATCGGCGGTTTCCACGCCGGCTACGCCAAGGAGCGTCCCGCCGGCAGCCGTCCCGACCCACGCGGCATCACCGATCTGGATCAGTGGAAGCTGTATCTGGACAAGATCATCTATCCCGACCACAAGCTGATGCCCCAGCATCGCCGCTGGATCGGCTATACCCTGAAATTTGCAGTCACCTCCCTGCTCCGGCACGCCGCCGGAAGGGAGGAGCGCTTCCTGACGCCGCTGTTCTCCTACTACCGCCGCCCCGACCAGCTGGATGACGCCACGGCGTTCCAGCTTCTGGACGCGGCGGTCTCCCTGCCGGACACGGTGTATGCCCGCCACGGGGCGCTGCTGCTGCGGTTCGCGGAGACCCTCTCTGTCCGGCAGGACGTGCAGGTGCGTACCGCCGCCGTGCTGCTGCTGGATCGCCTGCGCCGCTCGTCGCCCCGATCCGCCGGAACGCTGCGTGCGCTGGCGCGCATGGACTGCGGCGGCAGCACTACCCTCCGGCTGCTGCGGGAGGATGTGTTGCAGGACGGCGCCCCCATCACCCTGCCGGACGACGCCGTATCCGAGATCTTTCTGGACAATCTGAAAACCGCCACGCCGTGGATCACCAAGCAGGCAAATATCCGCCTGCTGACGGACTTTGCCCGCAGCGGCAGCAGTCCCGCGCTGCATATCGCCACCCATCTGTCCAACCTCATCAAAGTCAGCGACCGTGTCACCGTGCGCCACAGCGCCGGCAGCGCCCTGCTGGAGCTGGCGCCCCGGCTGACGGTGGATCAGCGCAACGAGGTGGCGGTGGAGCTGTGCCGCGGTCTGGAGCTGGGACAGCAGGAGTTCACCAAATATATCCCCGACTATCTGGGCCGCTTCGCCCTGTGGCTGCCTCCCGCCGAGCTGGACGAGGTACTGGACGACCTGTGGGTCAACCTCAGCGCCTCCGACAGCCGGGTGGCCGCCTCCGTGCTGGACACCGTGGGCATCATCTACGAGACGTATGACGCCTACCGCACCCGCTTCCCGGAGGCGGACGACGCCTATCGCCGCCGCCGTCAGCGGCTGCTGGGTATGCTGATGCGGGGTCTGTACGGCATCGACAACGCCGTGCGGCAGGAGGCTCTGTATGTGCTGGGCCGCCGGGTCTTCGGCTCGGCGGAGCTGGGCGATCATGAGAAGCGCCGCGCCTTTGTGCTGACGGAGCGCAAGCTGCTGGCCGCCTACGACGAGGAGCCGGACGACGGGCTGACGTTCTACTACCGGGCCGCCATGCTGGGCAAGCTCTACCGCTTCGTGACGGAGGAGCAGCTGTTCCGGGAGGGCTTTGACTTCGGCGCGCCCCGGCCTGTGGCGTTCTTCCCCGGCACCTTCGACCCCTTCACCCTGTCCCACAAGGGCATCGTCCGCGCCATCCGGGACGCGGGCTTCGAGGTGCTGCTGGCCATCGACGAATTCTCCTGGTCCAAGCGCACACAGCCCACCCGCATCCGCCGCCGCATCGCGGCCATGTCCGTGGCCAACGAGTTCCACGTCCACCTTTTCCCGGAGGATTTCCCGGTGAACATCGCCAATCCCGACAACCTGCGCCGTCTGCGGCAGGCATTTCCGGGACGGCGCGTATCCATCGTGGTGGGCAGCGACGTGGTAGCCCACGCCTCCTCCTACCGCAAAGCACCCACGGCGGACTCCATCCACACCTTCGACCATGTGATCTTCCGCCGCACCGAGCCGGGCGCCGAGCCGGCGGACTACCGCTGCATCACCGGCCATGTGGTGGAGCTGACGCTGCCGCCCCAGCTGGAGGAGATCAGCTCCACCCGCATCCGGGAGGCGGTGGACGCCAACCGGGATGTATCCAACCTCATCGACCCCATGGCGCAGGAGTTCATCTACCGGCAGGGACTGTACCTGCGGGAGCCGCAGGACAAGCCGGTGCTGCGGACAGAGGATCTGACCTTCATCTCCTGCTCCGGCCCGGAGGAACGGACAGACGCCCTGCTTCAACGGATCTTCCCCGCCTCTGCCGCCGCCATGTGCCGCCGTCTGATGGACAGCGGCGACGAGCTCATGCTGCTGTGCGACGGCGTCAGCGGCGAGGTGCTGGGCGCCGCGTCCTACCGCTGTCTGGACTCCCAGCACCTGTTTGCGCGGCTGAACGACCCGACCCTCAGCGGCATCGTCCGCCAGAACGCCGGAGGCCGTACCCTGCTGCTCAGCGGTCTGTTCGTCCCCAAGGGCCAGCGGCAGCTGGACTTCGGCCAGCTGCTGCTGACGGAGGTGCTGACCACCGCCCTCAGCCGGGAGTACACCTACGCGCTGTACTGTCCGCTGGAGGGCGCCGTGTCCGGCTATGGCCGACAGCTCATGCAGCTGCAGGGCTTTGTCCCCATCCAGCACCGGGACGGCTATGACGTGCTGGGCGTGGATATGCACTGTCCCATCGTCCTCAGCCGCAACGTGGACACCGCCATCAAGGCGCCGCTGAGTACAGCGCCCCAGGTGGTGGTGGCCGTCGCCGCCGCCCACCGGCGGTTACAGGCGGCGCTGACCCGCCTCCAGCCCGGCTCGCTGGTGCTGAGCCTGTCCGCCGGCGTCATCTATCACCGGCTGCTCCAGCGTATCACCCAACGCAACGGCGTACCGGCAGAGCCTGTCACGCCCCGCGTCCTCGGCCCTGATATCTGCGTGCCCTACGGAAAGATCCTGCGGGGCGTGGCGGTGCCGAACACCGTTACCAAGACGCTGCGCACCGACAAGGTCTACGAGCCCGATCTCAGCGCCTCCTCCATCGAGGCCTACCCCGACTACTCGCCGCTGGCCGATCAGGTACGCACCATCCGCGCCTTTGACCGGCCGGTGATCCTGGTGGACGATATGCTTCACGACGGCAAGCGCATCCGCTGTCTGGCGCCGCTGCTGGAGGAGACGCACACACCGGTGGATCAGGTGCTGGTGGGCTATCTCACCGGCGTGGGACGGGATCTTATGGAGCAGCTTGGCTACCCGGTGGACGGCATCTACTACCTGCCCAACCTGCGGATGCGGTTCGTGGAATCCACGCTGTACCCCTTTATCGGCGGTGACACCGTCCGCCGCACCGAGCGGCTCCCCGGCGGGCTTCAGCCGTCTGTGAACCGCATTTTGCCCTACGCCGCGCCGGAGTTTTCCCCCATGGACGGCCGCACCGCGTGGGAGCTGAGCCTGTGCTGTCTGGAAAACGCACGGGATATCCTGCTGGCGCTGGAGACGGAGTTCCGAAGCCTCTACGCCCGCAACCTGACGCTGAACCGGCTGGGCGAGGCGGTGGTGCTGCCCCTGTGTCCCGACAAGGGCGGCTGCATCACCTACGACGTGAGCCGCGCCGCCTCCGCCTGTCTGGAGGGGGATATCGAGCTTTTGAAGCGGATGCGCCCGGCGGACTGACGGGAAAGGAGAAACGATATGAACGGGTTTACCCTTGGCTTTGACAATGCCTCCGGCGGCGTGCTGCACCTGCCGGAGAAGGTGCGCGTCACCCTGCTGGCGCTGGGTGACGTGGGCAGCACCCTGCTCACAGGACTGCGTCTCATGGGCGGCGACGTCATCTCGTCCATCGGCATCTGCGATGTGCGCCCCGGCGCGGCACAGCGCTGGGAGTTTGAGCTGAACCAGATCCAATCGCCGGACGGCGCGGCCATGCCGCCGGTGGACATCATCCAGCCGGAGCAGGTATTTGACGGGGACGTGTTTTTGTTCTGCGCCTCCCGGATGGTGCCGGACACCTCCGTCACCGGCGGCGACGTGCGCATGGCGCAGTATGGGCTGAACCGGGAGCTGGCCGCCGTCTACGCCCGTATGGCGCGGGATAAGGGCTACAAGGGACTTTTCTGCGTGGTCAGCGACCCGGTGGATCCCCTGTGCCGCGCCGTGCTGCAAGAGAGTGATCGCGGCGAAAACGGCAGGCCAGACGGCGGAGGGCTGCTGCCCTGTCAGGTGCGGGGCTTCGGCCTCGGCGTCATGCACGCCCGTGCGCTGTACTTCGCCAGAAAGGACGCGCGGTTTGCAAGCTACCTCACGGAGGGCCGGGCCTTCGGCCCCCACGGGGAGGATCTGGTGCTGGCCAACTCCATCGAGCACTACGACGACGCCTTGTCCCGTGAGCTGACGGACAGGGTGGCACACGCCAATCTGGAGATGCGGAAGCTGGGCTATAAGCCCTATGTGGCCCCGGCTCTCAGCTCCGGCGCGCTGACACTGCTGGCGCTGCTGCGGGGACAGTGGCACTACGCCTCCGTATACATGGACGGCATTTTCATGGGCTGCCGACAGCGCCTGACGCCGTCGGGCGTCGAGGTGGAGCAGCTGACGCTGCCGGACGCCCTGCAAAAACGCCTTGACACAACGGCGGCGCGGCTGCGCGCCATCGACTGAGGAGGGATGCGCCATGCTGACGGTACTTTTGCCGGAAAACGGCCACAGTACGCCGCTGCGCCAGCTGCTGACGCCGCTGCTGCCGGCGGGCAGCACCTTCCGCGACCCGGATGACGGGCTGGAAGGTCTGGCGGAACGGCGGCTGCTGTTCGCCGTGGCGCTGGACGAGGGCGGCTGCAACGAGTCCTACTACCGGATGCTCTCCCGCCTGCGCCGGAGCCTGACGCTGCTCCACGGCTGTGTGGCGGGACTGGTGGTCACCGGTGTGGGCGAATTCTACACCAAGGACGTGGCGCGGGACATGGTGTTCGCCGCCAACCAGTCCGGCTGTGCCTTTATCGGCCGCCCGCTGGTGGAGGCCACCGGCTCCCTGCGGAATTTCCGCACCCAGGCGCAGATCGGCGGCACCGACGAGGTCACCGCCTCCCATACCGCCGTGGCCGAGCTGATCGGGCGATTGGAGGGCTGGGAGACGCCCGCCCCCATCCGGCACATTCTGGCGCTCCACGCCTCCCAGCGCAGCACCTCCAACACGCTGGCCCTGTGGGAGCTGGTGAAAAGCGCCCTGCCGGACACGGTGGAGGTGGAGGAGATCTGCCTGCGCAACGGCACCATGGCGGACTGCAACGGGTGCAGCTACACCGCCTGCCTCCACTTCGGGGAGCAGGGCGGCTGCTTCTACGGCGGCCCCATGGTGGAGGAGGTCTATCCCGCGATCCGCCGCTGCGACGCGCTGGTGATGCTGTGCGCCAACTACAACGATGCGCTGGCGGCAAACCTGACCGCCTGCGTCAACCGGCTGACGGCGCTGTTCCGGCAAAGCCGGTTCTACGATAAGCGGCTGTTCGGGCTGGTGGTGTCCGGCTACTCCGGCGGCGACCTGCTGGCGCGGCAGCTGATCTCCTCCCTGAACATGAACAAGTCCTTCTTTTTGCCGCCCCACTTCTGCCTGCTGGAGACCGCCAACGAGCGGGGCAGTCTGGTAAAGCTGCCCCATATCGCGGAGGAGGCGGCGCAGTTCGCGGCAAATATGATGCAGCACTGACAAGCCGCGCAAGTACCCTTGCCTCCTGCGTCCGACAGGCCCGCCGAGCCACCGGGATCGCAGGGTCACGCACATTTTTCAAGAGAGAACACGCATCCGCCCGCCAGGCGGATACTTTCAGAACACAAAAAAGCTCCCGGCCGCAGCGGTCGGGAGCTTTCGGTCATACGGACTGCTCCTTCTTCTGTTTTTTGATGCAGAGGCCGTAGAGCACGATGGCAAGAAGCTGCACGGAGACGGAGACTGCCACCAGCCATGCCGGGTTCGCGTCGTACAGCGCACCCAGCAGCCAGCTCCCCAGAAACCACGCGATGCCGAAGCCCGTCTCGAAGATGCCGAAGCCCGTGCTGCGCATGGCGGCCGGGACGATGCGGCTGACGGCGGCCTTCATAATACTCTCCTGTGCGCCCATGCCCACGCCCCACAGCACGATGCCAACGCCCATCAGCACCGGCTCGCCGCTGAGGAAGATAAAGCAGGAGAAGAACGCGCTGCACAGGGTGGACAGCATCAGCGCCCGCAGGCCGATCTTGTCAAAGAGCCAGCCGAAGAACAGCGCGGCAAAGGCGTCCACCGCCATGGCCGCCGCGTACAGCAGGCTCAGGGCGGAGGTTGGAAAGGCCTCCGTTCGGGCGGCGTGCAGCGTGATGAGGGTGAAGTCGGCAAAGCCGAAGGCAAACAGGCAGATGGCCGCCATGTACAGTACAAAGGACTTTTGCGTGTGGAACTCTGTCGGGGCGTCCGCCGCTTTTTCGAACATCTCCGGGTGGGGGTATTTGACCTTGGCCAGCACCACCAGCGCGATGGTGATCAGCGCCGGGATGCCGAGGACGGCGAAGCTGAGCCGGTAGGTGGAGAACAGGTCGCCGGTCCCCTTGATGGCGGCGATGACAAAGAGGATGACCGGGCCTAAGAACGCGCCCAGCTGGTCTAAGAACTCCTGATAGGCGAAGCCCTTTCCCGTTCCGATCTCGCTGGCGACAAAGCTGACCAGCGTATTTTTCGCCGGCTTTTTAATGGCCTTGCCCACCCGCTCCAGGATCACCAGCCCGCAGGCGATGACCCAGCCGTTTTCCGGGATGAGCGCCAGCGCCGGGATAGCCAGCACCTGTAGGGCGTAGCCCGCGATGACCAGCGTCCAGTATTTTTTCGTTTTGTCCGCGAAAATACCCGACAAAAGCCGCAGAGAATAGCCGCACAGCTCGCCCACGCCGGACACGAAGCCGATGGCCGCACCGGAGGCCCCTGCCAGATTCAGGTATTCGCCGAGAATGCTCCGCGCACCCTCGTGGGTCATGTCCGAAAACAGGCTGACCACACCCATCAGCGTGATAAACGCCACGGCGCCCCGCAGGCGTTGCTTTTTCCCTGTGCTCATTTGCTTTTCTCCCACCCTTCCGCGCCATTCGCGTTTCCATGTATCCATAGATTATACCACGCCCCCCGCCGAATGCAATCGCGTCGGACGGCAGCCTGTATCTGGATTTCCACTACTGCCCGCTGGTCAAGGCGTGGCAGAAGGCCGGCTGCACCGACG
>ENA-OPDG01000046-OPDG01000046.1-human-gut-metagenome-genome-assembly--contig:-NODE-46-length-103659-cov-3.512625_pt1 | contig 103659 bp, 105 predicted proteins | sample MGYA00241259_ERZ501498 | MGnify/ENA primary metagenome ERZ501498 (study PRJEB25962, sample SAMEA2042582) | human gut metagenome | biome: human gut; feature: human-associated habitat; material: faeces... | reverse complement strand
GCGGCAGGCTTCCACCACCTGCGGGTCCATCTCCACCAAGTCAATGCGGCGCACACGGTCGTAGCGCGTCAGCTCGCGCACAACGCCGCCGTCGCCCGCGCCGATAACCAAAATATCTTTAATGCCCTGATGCACCGCCATCGGCACATGGGTAATCATCTCATCGTAAATAAATTCGTCCCTTTCAGTCAGCATCACGTTGCCGTCAAGGGTCAGCACGCGCCCAAACTCCGGCGTTTCAAAAATGTCTATGCGCTGGTAATCGCTCTGTTTGGAATATAAATGCCTGTTAACCCTAATACTGTGCTTTACGTCCGGGGTATGAAACTCACTGAACCACATTTCCATTTTTTGCCGCCTCCTTTATTCCAGCACGTTAATCCGTGTTAAATCCGGGTCTTCCGAACCAGTCATGCTGCAGCCTTTTTCCTTGGCATAGCCGATATGTTCCAAAATTTCGCCGGTAATGCGCTCGCCCGGCGCCAAAATAGGTATACCCGGCGGATAGCACATTACAAATTCGCTGCACACGCGCCCTTCGCTTTCTGCCAGCGGCACGCTGATTTTCGGAGCGTAAAAGGCTTCCTGCGGGCTGGTAACAACCTCCGGCTCAATGTATTCCTGCGTCAGCATGCCGGTGGCGTCCTTTTGGTAGCGGCGGCGTATCTCCGCCAGCGCGCTCACCAGGCGTTCCAGCTCCTGCGGCCTGTCACCCATGGAAAGATAAGCCAAAATGTTGCCGATGTCTCCGAACTCAATTTGTATGTCATACTCGTCGCGCAGAATGTCATACACTTCAATGCCCGCCAGCCCAATATCCAGCGTATGCACGCTCAGCTTGGTGGTGTCAAAATCAAATACGGAATTGCCGTTCATCAGCTCGCGCCCAAAAGCATAATAGCCGCCCACGGCGTTAATCTCGCGGCGGGCGTATTCTGCCATATCCGCCACCTGGTGAAACACCTTGCGTCCGCGCAAAGCTAAGTTGCGGCGGCTGATGTCAAGGCTGGACATTAAAAGGTAGCTGCCCGAAGTGGTCTGTGTAAGGTTAATAATCTGCCGTACATAACCGGCGTGAATGTTCGGCCCCGTCAGCAGCAGGCTGGACTGCGTAAGGCTGCCGCCGCTTTTGTGCATGGATACCGACGCCATATCCGCACCGGCTTCCATGGCCGATACCGGCAGGCCGCTGCCGAAATAAAAATGCGTGCCGTGCGCTTCATCCACCAAACACAGCATACCGGCGTCGTGCGCCATTTTTACAATAGCGCGCAAATCGCTGCAAATGCCGTAATAAGTTGGGTTGTTCACCAAAACCGCAACGGCTTTGGGGTGTTCGGCAATCGCTTTGGCTACCTGTTCGCGCTTCATGCCGAGCGATATGCCCAAGCGCTGGTCTACCTCCGGGTTAACGTACACCGGCACCGCGCCGCACAGCACCAGCGCGTTAATAACGCTTTTATGCACGTTGCGCGGCAAAATAATTTCATCCCCGCGTTTGCAGGAAGAGAGCACCATGCTCTGCACCGAGCTTGTAGTGCCGCCTACCATTAAAAAGGCGTGCGCTGCGCCAAAAGCGTCCGCCGCCAGCTCCTCCGCCTCGCGGATAACAGAAACCGGATGGCACAGGTTATCCAGCGGCTTCATGCTGTTCACGTCCACGCCCACGCAGGCCTGCCCCAAAAACGCCGTCAGCTCCGGGTTGCCGCGCCCGCGCTTATGCCCCGGCACATCAAAGGGCACCACCCTCATCCGGCGAAAGTTCTCCAGCGCTTCGTAAATCGGCGCGCGGCTCTGGTCTAAACCGGTACGTTTATTCCTCAATCTTTTCACCCTCCCGGCGGTTACGCAAAACAAAAAACGCAAGCCGTGCTAATGCACAACTTGCGTTCTCAGCCAAAATTCAAGCCCTTCTGCCAACAAGTATAAAGGCAAAAAAGGCGTATATGCTTTCGGATTAAGTCAGAGTCTATATAGCAATTATACTTTTACTACTCGTATTGACCGTTTCACAAGTTTGCGCACTGGCGCATTTCAGTTATGGATAACCAACTTATAAAATTCGAGCTTTTAACTCAATCAATAGGACTGCCCAAAGCAGTCAATCGGCAGTGGACCCGGCTGTCCGTATGGCCTTAACTCTTAAAGAGTGGTCCGTAATAATCGCTTTGAAAAGACTCTTTTAACTTTCCTTTCAAATTGTAAGAATTGTAGCATATTAATATTAACTTGTCAATTAAAACAAGAAAATTATTGCCTGTAATTGCTAAGCTACCTGTATCTCTGCACGGGCGTTAAAACTTCGGCGTGCAGCCCGTCATCATCCTTAAGCATAACGGTAACGGCCCAAATGCCGCGCCCCTTGCCGTCCTTCATGCGCCCTGCCTGCAAATAAGGCCCGTCCTTAAACTGCAAAACGCCTTCCAGCTCCAAAAGCAGCGCAAAATCAAGGCGCTTCCACGCCGTCAAATAACGCTCGTCAAAAAAAACACTTGCCATAATAAGCTCGTCCATACACCAGCATTCCAGCCTGTACGGCCTGCCGTCCAAAAACGTGCCCTTAACAAAGCCTATGTCGCGCACGCCTTCGTCATTGGGCTTATGCGCCGATACAATATAATTACTGCGGTCCGGTTCAATAAATTCCATTTTTCACTCTCCGTTATTTATACTGGCTGATGATTTTTTTGCAGTATTTTTTAAATTCTTTGCGGCGTTCCGAAGGCTCGCTTAATTTTACGCCGCCCCATTTAATAAGCTGCGCATAAAAATCTTCGTTAACTACGGTTTTTGCTTTTATAACAACGCCGCTGCTTTTTACTTTTACAATTTTAGCACTTGCGCCCAGGCAGGCCAGCACAGCGTCCTGCAATTCCGCAGCACATTTTAGCTCAATAGTTTCGGCGGCACTGGCGTCTTTAGCGGCAGCTGCTTTTTCCGCTTCCGGTGCGGATTTTTCTTCTGCCTTGTCAGCTTCAGGCTGCGCAGCTGCTTTTGCGTTTTCTGCCTGCGCTGCTTCGGGTGCGGTTTCTGGCAGAACTTCAGCCGGTGCTTCCTGCGCTTCTGTGCTATGAGCGTTATCCTGCTGCGGCATAACGGCGGCAGCAAGTTCGTTTTTAACGCTTTCCGCGTCATATTTGCTCAGCAAGCCGCACAAACTTTCAATAATTGCTTCGGCGCCTTCCACGCCCACGGCTTTTAATGCCAAACCGGTTTTAACAACCTCCTGCGCCTGTAATACGCGGCCGGTTAATTTATAACTGTTGGCACGCCCGCGCACGGTTTCAATTTGCAGGCCGAATGCGCGCAGCACCTCAATATCGTCATAAAGGCTTTTGCGCTCTGCGGCAATGCCTGCTTCTGCCAGCCTGTCAACAAGCCCGGCAATTGTAATGCCGTGCTGTGCATCCGTTTCTTCCGTTAAAAATTTTTGTAAATATAATAATTTTGCTTTCTGGTTACTTTGTTTGGCCATTTCAAACACCTGCCAATGCAATATAATGTACTTATTTATTTAGGCAAAAATTTGCTATTACCTGCCTGGCGGCAAAAATTTTACGTTTATCTTTTAATTTTGTTTTTTTATTTATGTTACGGCTTTGTAGTTAGGATATTATATTTTTATTTACATTTTATTCATGTTACTTTTTATAACTAAAAAGTAACCAAAAAGTTTCGCTCCTCAAAAAACTTAACGGCTCAGTATCAAATCAGTTTGCCACTTGCAGCGCCTGCGGAACTCGTTTGCTACGCAAACTCAAACATCCTCGGCTATTGCTGCAAGTGCCTTTTTATTTTAAGTTTTCGCCTGTTTTTTGAAAGTCGCGCTCAGCCCAAATTCGTACTTTAGTAAATTGTTATGAACAACAGCAATGTTGCCGTAGGTTTTAATAGTAAAATATCATAAGTTGCACATTTTTTATAATAAGCAATTTTGGAACATAAAATAAGAGCAGACTACTTTAAATCAGATACTTAAAAAGTACGGTTTACGCCAGAGCGCGGCATTAAAAATTTAGCGGTATTTACTGAAAAGTAATAAAAATTTCCCGTTGTTTGAGCGAAGCGAGTTCCGCGGAAAATTTTATTGCTTTCGGCATACCGCGTTTAAATTTTTTCAGCCGCGTGAGTTTTCTTTGGCTGAATCGCCAATTAGAAACGAGCTTTAAGCGAAGTTTATAATTGTGCCAGTGAAGCCAGGCAAATTTTACGACCGAACAGGAAGTAAAATTTACCCTCCAAAATTTCTTTGGTTACAAAAAAATGAAGATGAATAATAAAAAGAAATAAAAAATTGATAACGTATAATCAAAGACGAAAACAAAATTAAAAGTTACATGAATAAAAATGTAAATAAAAATTAAAAATATAATAACCTAACTACAAAGCCACACCCCCTACCCCCAAAAAATCTTTTAATGTAAAATTCCACGCAAACTTTATACAAACAAAACGCATCCCACCCTTTACCGGGCATGGATGCGTTTTTTATGTGTCTATAAATTTTTGCGGTGCTGATTAAATTCTGCCTGCCAGCACTTCGTCCAAACGGCTGAACATATCGTAATATTTTGCCCTGGCATCGCGCACTATTTGCAGGGCAATGGCGCTGTTATAAGCGTGCGCCACATTGTTGCGAGTGGCAAGAGCTTCCAGCCACAGCTGTTCATCATCAATCAGCCCGGCCTTATAGGCTGCTTTTAAAATACTTTTGGGCGAACCTGTTGCCGCTTCGCTAACGCCTTCGTTTACAAGCAGTTCTTTCATTGCTTTCCATGATTGTTCAAAGCAAATTTCGTATAATGCCGCCAGCCCCGTAAGCACAACATTGTTGTACGGTTCTTCGTAATCGTAAATATCTTTAAGGTTTTTCAGTGCGGCTTTAAAATTTTCATACTTTTTCATACAATACTATCCCTTCATCAGCAATGGCCTGCCGCAGTTCTTTCTGTACCGGTTTATCCAAATCAACAACATCAAAGCACAAAAGCGTTGACGTTTCTTCAATATCCAACGCAAATCGCGCAGTGTTGCCGCCGGTAACGGCAAGGTCAATATCGCTTACTTTGGTAAAATCTCCGCGCGCACGGGAGCCGAAAAGAATTACCCGCACAAGCCCGCACTGCTGTGCCATCTGGCGTATTTCTTTTATTACAACAGGATTGATGCCGGTATTTTTCATAGCAGCCTCCCAAAAAATTTCTGATATTAGTATACCATACGCCGCAGAAATAAAAAAGCAGCGGGTATGACCCGCTGCCGTTAAACAGTTTTACGCCGCTTTTTTGCCGGGCTTGATAACAGCCACCAGCGCATAAGCGATAATGCAAACCAGCCACTCCATGTAAATGATGTTGGGCAGAATGCGCACTGCCGGGAAGAACTGCCACAAAATAAGCATTACAAAACCGGCAAGCAGTGTCCAAAAGCCTGCATCCTTGCAGCTGTGCTGCGGGAAAAACAGCGCTACAATAACAATTACCGTAAACGCCGCTGTCAGGCTCAGGCCTATCATAATGGTGCCCAAAATGCTCGATACAGTCATGGCAAGGCCGAGTGTCATTAAACCGGTAAGCATTACGCACAGGCGCGTCATTAAAATTTGCCTGCTGCCGTCTGCCGCAGGGTTAATGAAGCGTTTGTAAATATCGTTGCTGAACAGCGTACCGGCAGATAAAAGCAGGTTACACGCAGTGGAAACATCGGCAGCCCACAGCGCCGCAAGGGTAATGCCGGCCAGAAGCGGCTGCAAGCTTACAATAACCTCGGGCAGCGCAAGCGCAGCCTGAGCGTCCGGGTACATTGCCTTGGCGCAAATGCCAAGGAACGCCGCTAAAACGCCTACCGGCAGCATGATAATGCCGCCCCATACAAAGCCTTTTTTAGCCGTTTCTGCGTCTTTAGCGCCGAGCGAAATCTGCAAAATGCTCTGCAGGGAAAGGTTTACGGTAATTAAGGTTACTACCCAGCTGGTAATGGTTACCATGCCAACGCCTTCCGTAAAGCTGAACCATGGCACACCGGCAGGCAGCGACGCAGCCAGCCCTTCCATTCCGCCGACGCGGTAAAACTGCACTACCGTTGCAATTAAAATGCCAACGTAAATTAATACAATGTTCATAACATTGGAAAGCGACGCCGACCACATGCCGCCGATGAAAGTAATGCCGATAAATACTATGGCGCTTACTATCATGCCGCTTTTAAAGTCAAATACATCCGGCATAATGGCGTGCAGAATGCTGCCGCCCGCAATGTATTGCAGCGAAATAATAACCAGCTGAATGACAATCTGGCAGAATACGCCAAGCACAACGGCTTTCATGTCGTGATGGCGTTCAATAAGTTCCGAAATGGTGGTAATGTTCTGTTCGCGGTATTTTTTTGCCATGAACATGCCCATTACAATAGCGCCAAGCGCCCAGGCAATAGTGTACCATCCGGCAGAAAGGCCAACGCGGAAGGCGTGTTCCGAAACGCCGATGGTTGAAGCGCCGCCAACGGCAAGGCCGATAATGGTTACGGCAATCAGCGGCGTATTGAGCTTGCGCCCGGCAAGGGCATAGTTTTCGGCTTCGCCTTCGCTGCGTTTTTTAGCATACCAGCTGATTGCAAAAAGAGCCGCAATATACAATATCAATATTGCTAATGAAACTGACATTTAAAATCCTCCCCTTATTACAGCTTTCAAAATAATTGTAACATTTTAATTTTATGCAAAGTATGCACTAAAGTCAATAGAATATGCAGCAGGCTGTGTTAATTTATGCATAAAAATACCTGCCATCTTTTGTAAACAGTAAAATAATGTACACAAAATAGCCATGCTGCCGCCGCTAAAAAAATTTTAAAAAATTTTTAAATTTATGCTTGACAGTTCCGCCAATAACCAGTATAATATCAGTTGTCAGCAGCGAGAGCGATGACAAATGTGACTCCGTAGCTCAGTTGGATAGAGCGTTTGACTACGAATCAAAAGGTCGCAGGTTCGAATCCTGCCGGGGCCACCAATTAAAAATCAGCACCGCAGAATATGCGGTGTTTTTTTTATTTTACTGAGCCGCCAATTAGTGCCAAACGGCAGCAAAGGCAATAATTGTGTCAGCGAAGTTATGCAAATTTTGCAATTGAATAATGAGCAAAACTTGTAATCCTACATTTATTATAAAAAACTTAGCATACTTGACCAAAAAGATCACTGGATAAAGTTTTTTAAATTTAGCAAAATGCAACGGCTTCACCGTGCGCAAACACGACTTCGTAGCGGTTTGGCGCATGAAGTTTACTAATAACATGAAGCCGCCGTTGTTTTGTCTTTAAATTTTCAAAACTTCACCCAGTGATCTTATTTTATGCTTTACAGCAGAACAATATAAAAGCCAAGAACAGTATATGCTGCAAGGCGATAGACAAAAACTGCGGCGGCTAAAATCAAAACGCCTATGTACGAGAGTCCGGTGCCACGCCCGGACGAAATCGATGCAGCCGCAGCATTTTTGCAGAGCCGAATCAGTATATACCGTTCTTGGTGGTTAACAACATAACTTCACAAAATAAAATCTTATTATAAAAGGACGGCAGTTTATGCTTACCGTCCTTTTATCGTTACATAATATTAACAGTTATTGTTTTTCGTAACTGGTTAAATTACCGTTCAAATCAAAATCAGCATTGTATTTTTCGCGCGTTCCTTCAACGCCCCAGCTTGCATACATGCCGTCCCTGCCTAAAATATAAACAAGAAGGTTGCTTATTTTACCGCCCTCAACGTCCTTGGCTTTGGCTTCCAGCTGTTTATACATATCAGGAACTTTTGAAAAATCTATTTTGCTCATAGGCGTTACGTTATCTTCCATACGTCCGTCACCGGTAAGCTGCACAGGGTTAGGCCCCTGCCATTTTCCGCCGGAGTATTTATAATTATCAACATCTTCCGTGCCGGGCTTAACAATATAAATATCAACCGTATTGCCAACAGTTTCTTCGTCCGAATGCATTAAGGCAATATCCTGAAATACCAGCAGCTCATGCCCTTTAAAGCCGTCTTTGTTTTTCAGCTCGTCCATAATGCGCACAAGTTCGCCCTGCTCGGTAAACATATTTTTGCTGCTGCTGCCTCCGCCGCAGCCAACAATTGCAAACATTACCAGAGCCATTGCCAGCATTAATAATTTCTTCATAAAACCGCCTCCTTAAATATATGTTATCTACTTTTAATTATAAGGCAAACTCAAAAAAAAACAATTATCAATTATTTTCTTCCTGCAAATAAAAAATCCCGGTGCTGAACCGGGATTTCGCTTTTATTTACTTATATAACGCCCGCAATCAGCCCATAAGGCTGCCGCCGGTGTACCAGTCGTAAATGCCAATAAGGCCGAATAAAATGAAAATCGTTGCCGCTACCCATTTAACGGTACGCTCCGGAATGCGTTTGCCAAGCACGTTGCCAACGATAACGCCGATACCGTCGGCAATCATCATACCGGTAGTAGTGCCCAGCCAAACCGGAATCAGGCTTTGGAACTGCGCTGCCAGTGCAACAGTTGCCAGCTGGGTTTTATCGCCCATCTCCGCCAGGAAAAAGGCAACCGCAACGGTCCAGAACGGGCTCATGCCGCGCTCTTTGTATTCGCCTTCAAGTTTATCGCCGCGGATGGTCCACAAGCCGAAAATAATAAACGAAACGGAGGCTGCCAGCTGAATTGTGCTCATCGGCACAAACTCGGTTAAGTAGGAACCTACCGCTACCGCAAAAAGATGGTTAAAAACAGTTGCCGCAAAAACGCCTGCCATAACTGTTTTCCAGTTATATTTTGTGGCAAACGCCATTGCCAAAAGCTGCGTTTTATCGCCCATCTCCGCCAATACTACAAAAATACATGCTGTCATAAACGCTGTCATGAAAAATACCCTCCTAAATTTCATACATATTATTAATAAATAGTCAGCGCTATGGCGTATCTGCCTGTACACCACATCCCTCATAAAAATATATTTATAAAAATAAAAAAACGAGACACTTTAGTACAGACTTATGCCATCTGTACTAAAGGTCTCGTTTTTAGCTTGATTGCTAAAGAATAAGCCAAACCGCAGGGCGGCTAGTATGTTGACTTATTGCCGGGAACTACTCCCCTTTAGGAATGTAAAAAATTTTAACAGAAGCACTTCTTTTTGTCAAGCACTAATTTATAAAATGTACACAGGGGAAAAACAAAACAACTACCAAAACATAGATAATTATTGATATTTTCTTAAAAAAATGATATACTTTTTTCAAAGTTATATATAGCTGTATGACTGAATGATGAGGGAGTAGTTACCGCTTGACAACCGGCGGGGCATCTCAACAAACACGGACGCAATTTGCCTGGTTTGCCTTAATTAACGAGACTCATGCGTAAATGCCATAAAGCTATGAACTTGCGCAGATCTTCAAAAAAATTTAAGGGAGGCAAAATGAATGAAATTCTATCTGGAATCTGTGGAAAACACTTTTAAAGAAGTTTCTTCAGACCCACACGGTCTTTCAGCACAGGAGGCCGAAGCAAGACTGCAAAAGTACGGCAAGAACAAACTTGCCGAAGGGAAGAAAGTTACCCTGCTGCAGCGCTTTTTAGAGCAGCTGTCTGATCCGATGCTGATTATTTTGATGGTAGCAGCCGTTGTATCGGGCATCACCAACTATCTGTCCGGTGAATCCCCGGTTGACGTGTTCATCATCATGTTCGTTGTTATTTTAAACTCGGTGCTCGGCGTTATTCAGGAAAGCAAAGCTGAAAAAGCCATTGAAGCACTAAAGGAAATGTCCGCCGCAACTTCTAAAGTTTACCGCGACGGCAACCTTGTTACCGTAAAAAGTGAAGACCTCGTTCCCGGCGACGTTATCTCGCTGGAAGCAGGCGACGCTGTTCCTGCCGATTCGCGCATTATCGAATGTGCAAGCCTGAAGGTTGAAGAAGCCGCTCTTACCGGCGAATCCGTACCTGTCAACAAAAAGGTTGATACCCTTTCCCTTGGCGACCAGAAGGACGTTCCGCTGGGCGACCGCAAAAACATGCTTTATAACGGCACCGCCGTTGTATATGGCCGCGGCAAGGCTGTTGTTGTAGGCACCGGCATGGACACCGAAATGGGTAAAATTGCCACCGCCATTACCGAAGCAAGCGAAGGCGAAACCCCGCTTCAGAAAAAACTGAGCCAGCTCAGTAAAATCCTTACCTACATGGTACTCGGTATCTGCGCATTCATCTTCGCATTCAGCGTATGGCGCGCAGAAGCTATTGACGCCCGTCTGGTTCAGAGCTCCTTCATGGTAGCGGTAAGCCTCGCAGTAGCAGCTATCCCGGAAGGCCTGGCAGCCGTTGTTACTATTGTACTTTCCATAGGCGTTACCAAAATGTCCAAACGCCATGCTGTTATCCGTAAGCTCACCGCGGTAGAAACCCTGGGCTGCACGGAAATTATCTGCTCCGATAAAACCGGTACCTTAACGCAGAACAAAATGACGGTTGTTGACCATTTCCATTTCACCAAAGACCGTCCGTATCTGGCAAAAGCCATGAGCCTGTGCTGCGACGCCGAAATTGACGATAACGGCAATGTTACCGGCGAACCTACCGAAGCAGCGCTCGTTACCTACTCCTACACCGTAGGCAACCCAAAAAACAAACTTGTGCCGATGTATCCGCGTATCGGCGAAGCTCCGTTTGATTCCGTAAGAAAAATGATGTCCACGGTGCATGAGCGCCTGAACAAAGAATACTTAAAACTCCCGGGCGTATGCGACTACGTTCAGTTTACCAAAGGCGCTCCGGGCGAAGTATTGAACCTCTGCACCCATTACCTTGATGAAAACAGCGTTATCAAACCGCTGACCGACGACAAACGCGAACTTATCCAGAGCCATATCAGCCGCATGGCAAACAACGCACTGCGCGTACTTGCCTGCGCTAAACGCGAATATGAAAAACCGCCTACGGACTTCAGCCCGGAAGCACTGGAACATGATTTAATCTTCGTTGGCATTACCGGCATGATTGACCCGGTTCGCCCCGAAGTTGTAGACGCTATTAAAGAATGCCACAGCGCAGGCATCCGCCCGGTTATGATTACCGGCGACCATATCGACACCGCAGTTGCCATTGCTAAACAGCTCGGCATTGTTGAAGATGCTTCGCAGGCAATTACCGGCGCACAGCTTAACGAAATCAGCGAAGCTGAATTCAACGGCGGCGCTGTTGAAAAATACTCCGTATATGCACGTGTACAGCCTGAACACAAGGTTCGTATCGTAAAAGCATGGCAGGCACGCGGCAAAGTAACCGCTATGACCGGCGACGGCGTAAACGACGCTCCTTCCATTAAAAACGCCGATATCGGTATCGGCATGGGCATTACCGGCACCGACGTTACCAAAAACGTTGCCGATATGGTACTTGCCGACGATAACTTTGCAACCATCGTTGCAGCAGTTGAAGAAGGCCGCCGCATTTACGACAACATCCGTAAATCCATTCAGTTCCTGCTTTCTTCCAACCTCTCGGAGGTTATCAGTATTTTCGTATCGACCATGATGGGCTTTACCATCCTGCTGCCGATTCACCTTCTGTGGATTAACCTTATTACCGACGCATTCCCGGCACTGGCACTGGGTATGGAAAAAGGCGAAGCCGATATTATGAAACGCAAACCGCGTTCCTCCAACGAAGGCATCTTTGCCGGCGGCATGGGCTTCGACTGTGCATACCAGGGCGTAATGCTGGCAGGCGTAACGCTGGTATCCTACTTTGTAGGCCACTATCTGGAATCCGGCCGTTGGGAAGCTGTTGACAGCCTTGACGGTATGACCATGGCGTTCATTACCCTGGCAATGGCTGAAATCTTCCACTCCTTCAACATGCGTACTCAGCACGCTTCCATCTTCTCCGTACAAGGCCATAACGTATATCTGTACGGCTCCATGGTATTCAGCTGGGTACTCAGTACCGGTATCGTTTACATGCCGGTTATCTCCGATATGTTCAAATTCCAGCATATTTCCTTTGAAGAATACGTAGTTGCAATGGGTATGGCATTCTCCGTAATTCCTATTGTAGAAATCGTAAAATTCATTCAGCGCAAAATGCGTCATCAGGCCTAATGGCTGATTAACAAAAACTTAAAGCGGTATGGCGTTTGCCATACCGCTTTTACTATGCAAAACCCGCACTGCTTTTGCAGTGCGGGTTTTATTTATAAAGCGCAGTTTTACTGTTTGTTAACCATTTGCTGATAGGCCCTGCCCCAGTCCGCCATAGCATCGATAATGGGGTGCATGGATTTGCCCAGCTCGCTCAGTGAATATTCCACACGCGGAGGCACTTCCGCATAAACCGTGCGCACAACAATGCCATCCTTTTCCATTGAGCGCAGGCTGTCGGTAAGCACCTTCTGGCTGATGCCGTCCAAATCTTTTTTTAGTTCGTTAAAACGCCAGGTACGCATTTGCAGGTTGCGCATAATCAAAAGCTTCCATTTGCTGCCAATTAAAGCCACCGTAGTAGCTACCGGGCAGGCCGGGCTTGATACCTGGAAAGATTATGTTAAATCGCTCGGCAAACCCATGAATGATATCTTCATCGTCTGCCATCCTGCCGGAGCAAGCTATATTAAAGGCATGAACGTTTACGGCACGGAAGGAGCGCAAAAATCCATTGTTTCCGGCAGCACCGGTGCAACCACGCAAGGCCTGTTTGCAGCTTTCGGGGCTGATTTTCACGGCGATGATACGGCGGCAATTACCGATACCGTAAGCGGCAAAGTACAGCTTGCCGGTGTAGATTTTGAAGTTATTGACCGCGGCGAAAGCTACGACCTGGCAATTCCTTCGATAAACGTTGTTTACACCCACATGCTTGGCAAAACAACCCACTCCATTTTAACCAGTGCGGCACATATTGAAGCCTTCCTGCAAATGTTAAAGGAATATCAGGCAGCAGGCTACGCCATGATTTTAACCTCGCACGGCGGCCCTGAAGGACAGGATGCTGTTGTCGAAAAAATCAGCTACCTTAACAAAACCAAAGAAATTATGCAGCAGAGCAAAACCGCTGATGAATTTAAAGCAAATATGAAAGCTGCCTTCCCCGCTTATGACGGCGAAAACTACCTTGATATGACAGCAGGCTTTTTGTATAAATAACTAAAAACGGTATTAACGCAAAACAGCGGGCAGGTTAATCCTGTCCGCTGTTTTTACTGACAAATTACTTAAGCTACGTAAGGTTTTACTAAATGTTACGACTTTATTTATTTCACTGCTTCTTCCAGTTTTGCCAAACTTTCCGTTACCATGGCATACTGGTTAATTGCGGCATATTCGCATACCTGCACAGCCTGCGGCGCATATTCTTTAAGGGCGGCAAAGTAATCGTTCCAGTCTATATTGCCGCAGCCAACCGGCAAATGGCTGTCCGCCGTGCCGTCGTTATCGTGAATATGCACACCTACTAATTTGTTATTTAAATCGCGCAGCACATCGCTTAATTTCCAGCCGTTAACATGCGCATGCCCTGTATCAAGCAGTGCAGCAGCATTGGGGAAGCGTTTAAACAAGCCAAGATATTCCTCGTATTCAAACAAGAGAGTGCCGGTTGTACGCAGGCCCACGTTTTCCAAAGCAACCGTTACGCCGTATTTGCCTGCCAGCTGCAGCAGTTTTTCAATACGGCTGCATACAAGCTCCTGCACGGCCAGTTTTTCCCCGGCAAAATGCCATGCTTCGTTGCTGTGTACAACAACAAAAGCCGCATTAATTTTGGCAGCATAGGCAAAAGTTTTCTCGTATACTTCCAGATATGCCGTGTCATTCGGGTCGGCAAGGTTTACCGCCACGCACGGCCCGTGGATGCTGAAACGGCGGCTCACGCCGTCTTTTTCCTTCAAATCCTTCAGCACATAATCCCAGTAATGGTCGGTGCCGAACTCATAAAAAATTTCAATATCATACTGCATCGGCAAGTCCTTTAAAAAGGCTTTGCTGAAGCTGCCGAAAGGCAAATCGCTTACCGAAAATTTCATCTTACAATCTCACCCTTTTGTACATAACCGATATTTTCTTTGGTTTCTGCGTTAAACAGGCTTACCTCGTCCCAGTTAAAGTCAAGGCCGATGTTGCCGCTAATTTCCGCGCCAGTGCCCGGCAGCGTTACAAACACCGTTTCGCCGTTTACGTTAACGGTCACGGTACGCTGGTTGCCGGTGTTTTCCTGGTAGCTTACGCAGCCCTTAGTTTTACCGTCAGCCGCAGGTTTTAAATGCTCCGGCCTTATGCCGACAAGCACATTGGTATGCCCTGCCAGAATCTTTTGCCACAGTTCCGGCACGTCGCTTACCACGTCGCCGATTTTGAGCTTGCCGCTGCTGTAATAACCGCTGACGATGTTCATTGCGGGCGAGCCGATAAAACCTGCAACGAAGGTGTTGGCAGGATGATGGTAAATAACGTCCGGCGTACCGGCCTGCTGCAAAACGCCGTCGCGCATAACGACGATGCGGTTAGCGACGGTCATCGCTTCAATTTGGTCATGCGTTACGTAAATCATGGTAGGTTTGTAAATTTCGTGGATGCGGACAAGCTCCGTCCTCGCCTGCTGGCGAAGCTGGGCATCAAGGTTGGAAAGAGGTTCGTCAAGCAGAAAGTACGGCGATTGTTTTACCAACGCCCTGCACAATGCAACACGCTGCTTCTGGCCGCCGGAAAGGTCTTTCGGCTTGCGGTTTTCGTAGCCCTGCAAATTCAAAATTTTCAGTGCTTCCGTAGTGCGCCTTTTAATTTCGTCCTCGCCCAGCTTCTGGATTTTCAAACCGAAGGCAATGTTATCCCATACGGAAAGGTGCGGGAACAGCGCGTAGCTTTGGAACACCATTGCCACGTTGCGCTCTCCGGGAGGCACGTCGTTAACAACCCTGCCGCCCATAACAAGTTCGCCGCTGGTAATTTCCTCCAAGCCTGCAATCATGCGCAGGGTTGTACTTTTGCCGCAGCCGGAAGGCCCGAGCAGAATAAGCCTTTCACCTTCTTTAATTTCAAGATTCAACGATTTTACAATTTTAGCGTCGCCGTAGGATTTGCAGACGTCTTTAAAAACTATGCTATTCATTAACCTTTAACCCCCGATTGCATAAATGTATTAAGGATGAACTTCTGGCAGAACACGTACAGAATCAACGGCGGCAGGCTTGTCAGCACGGCAACCGCCATAGCAATGCCCCATTCGCTGCCGCCCTCGGCGCTGATAAACATCTGCAAAGCCAGCGGCAGGGTGTACATATCTTTGTCCTGCAAAACCAAAAGCGGCCAGAAGTATTCGTTCCACGAGTTGATGAAGAACAGAATCGCCACCGCGATAACGGAAGGTTTAATCAGCGGCAGAATAACGCGGCGCAGGATGACAAACGGCTTGGCGCCGTCAAGGATGGCCGCCTCCAGCAGCGCCTTCGGTATGCCGCGCATCGTCTGGCGCATCAGGAAAATGCCCATGCCATCCGCGAAAGCGGGCAGCATTACACCCAGCGGGTGGTTTAACAGGTTCAGCTTGCTCATCAGCAGGTAGTTAGGCATAATCAGCACCGTTACCGGGATGAAGAACGTCAGCAGCATGCTGTTAAAAATCGTTTCTTTGTATTTAAAATCGTAGTAGATAAAGGCAAACGCCGCCAGGACGCTTGTTATAACCTTCATCGCGGTTGTGCCCGCGGCGATGATGAAGGTGTTGTAGATGTAGGTTAAAAGTGGGAAGTCCTCCAGCACCGTTGTGTAGTTGTTAAGCGTCGGCGGGAAGGGCAGCGGGTTCAGCGTAGCCTGAAAAATCTGGTCCATATCCTTTAAAGAAGTGGATATCATAAAAACTATCGGCCACAGCTGAATAAAAACTGCAATTAAAAGCGGGATATGCCACATTAATTCTTTTTTATCAGTTTTCATAATATACCTTCTTCTCTAAATATTTGGTCCTAAACAGCAGGAACGCGATATAGCAAATCATCGTAATTATGGCAAAGGCTGCGGATTTGCCGGTCTGGAAGAATACAAACGCATACTGGTAAATGATGTACACAAGGTTGGAGCTGCCCTGGTCAGGCCCGCCCTGCGTAAGCATGTTTACCGGCACCAGCACATACTGCAAGCCGAACACCACAGTTATTGTAAATACGTAAATAGCGGTAGAAGACGTCATCGGCACGATAATCTGTTTAAAAATCTGCCAGTTGCTGGCGTTTTCAAGTTTGGCTGCTTCAATCATTTCTTTCGGCACTGCCAGCATGGCGGCCAGCATTACAATCAGGTTGTAACCGAAAACCTTCCAGCCGATGATGGTGCAGATAGCAAAAATTACCAGCCAGTTTTCCTTAAACCATCGCGGCGATTCCAAGTCGAACCACGAAAGCACAATGCTTAACGGGCCAGCCAGCGGGTTGTAAATCCACAGGAACAGGATACTTGCAACTGCAAGGGAAAGAGTTGCCGGCATGAAAAGGGTTGAACGGTAAAAGCCCTTGCCGCGTTCAATTAAGTGCCCCAGCACAAACGAAAACAGGTATGGCAGCACAAAATTCAGCACCAGCATGATGGCTACAAACACAACCGTATTGGCAAGTATTTTGATAAGTTCCTCGCTGCCCAGCACGGCGGTGTAGTTTTCGATACCGACAAACGTCATGTTGGGGCTGACCATATTCCAGCTGAAAAAGCTTAAATACAGGTTTTGCAGCAGCGGCCAGTACGAAAATACTACAAAAAAGAAGATGCTTGGCAGCAGAAACAAAAACGCGTGCCATTTATTCTTTTCCATCTTAATTTCTCCTTTAGTTAAAAATCAGGCTGCCGCAGCAAGCAGCAGCCTGAAACTTCATCAGCCCTTATTACATCAGGCTGTTAATTTTTTCTGCGGTTTCGTGCAGAGCCTGCGCAGCGCTTTCTTTGCCGCTCAGGATAATGTCGCGGGCGTCGATGAGAAGCTGTTCAGCCTGTAAGCCGTTAGCGCCGGGGAAGCTTGCCCAAGGTACAAGGTTAGGCATTAAGGAAAGTGCAACCTGCACGTTTTTGTTGGTGTCTACCAGTTTCTTAAAGCCGTTCGGGTCGTTTTCTACGCCTTTACGAGGCGGCAGGTAACCGGTGCCGGTACTCCATTTAAGCAGTGCTTCAGGGGATTCCAGATATTTGATAAATTCAACGGCTGCTGCTTTTTTAGCATCGTCGTTGCTGAAAATCATCAAGAAGTTGCCGCCTGCCGGAACTTTCAGCTCTTTGCCTTCAAATTTCGGGAACGGAGCAGCCATTACTTCAAACTTAGCGCTCTTTTCAAAGTTGGCGCGTTTGCCGATGGTGGTGCAAACCATGCCCAGCTTGCCGCTGAGATAAGCCTGGAAGCCTTCTTCGTTGGTAGCATGCAGGCCGGTGCCTTCCTGTACCATGTCAGCCAGCAGCTGATATGCTTCGGCAGCTTCCGGGGTATCGAAGCCTGCCAAGGTTTTGCCGTTTTCTTTCTTCAGCATGCTGCCGCCGTTGGATTCGATGATAGCCTGCTGAGTCCAGTTATCGGCATATTCCTGCATGAAGAAGCCCATGTTGCCGGTGTTGTCTTTAATCTGTTTGGCAGCTGCTTTAACTTCGTCCCAGGTTTTGGGCGGGTTAGCGGGGTCAAGGCCTGCTGCTTTAAAAATTTCGGGGTTGTAGTACAGTACCGGCACACTGATGGAGTACGGCACGCCAATCTGTTTGCCGTCGTCGGTCTGCGCCAGCGCCAGTACGTTAGGCAGGAAGTTGTCTTTTAAGAAGTTGGGGTCTTTGGCGCTTTCAAAGGATTGGTTGATGTCCTGGTATTTCAGGTTTTCGGCAGCATAGTTAAGGTAAGACCAGCCCATCTGCACTACGTCCGGATTTTTGCCGGAAGCAATGGATGCCTGCAGGTTTTGGGTAAGGCCTTTATACATATCAGGGTTGTATTTTTCAACTACTTCAATATCGGGATGTTTTTCGTTAAAATCTTTTACAAGTTCTTTAACGGTCTGGCCGCCGAAGCTTTCAGACGCTACATGCCAGTATTCAATTTGTACTTTTTTGCCGCTGGTGCTGTCGGCAGATTTATTATCGCCGCCGCAGCCGGCAAAGAATGCGGTACACATGGTTGCCAGCAGTACACCGGCAATTTTTTTCTTTAAACTCATTATTAGAACCTCCGTGATTTTGATTTTCTTCATATTAACATTAAAATTTAAAATGCAATGTGCGCAGCAGGTTAAGTATTGGTTAAAAAACTTTAAATTTCATTAAGGAATTGTTAATTATGTAAAATTTTCTACACAATAAATTCACAATCCGCCGCTATGATAAAGTTGACACCGGCGCAGAGTTTTCGTTACAATATAGTTAATATAATTAAGGAGGTTAACTTACACAATGAATAAAAACTTAATGATTGTTATCGCCGCACTGCTCATAATTTTCGGGCTTGTAATGAGCGGTTACAACAACCTTGTAGGCATGAATGAAAACATTAACGGCAAATGGTCGCAGATTGAAAACCAGCTGCAGCGCCGCAACGATTTAATCCCCAACCTTGTTAATACCGTTAAAGGTTATGCTGCACACGAAAGCGACGTGTTTAAAGCTGTGGCCGACGCGCGCGCCAAACTCGGCGGAGCCAAAACCGTGCAGGAAGCAAGCCAGGCTGACGGCGAACTTTCCGGCGCACTGAGCCGCCTGTTAATGGTAGCCGAAAACTATCCGCAGCTTAAGGCCAACGCCAACTTTACGCAGCTGCAGGATGAACTGGCAGGCACCGAAAACCGCATTGCCGTATCCCGCCAGGATTACAACAACGCCGTGCAGGAATTCAACGCCAGCATCAAACAGTTCCCAACCGTATTGTATGCAGGCATTTTAGGCTTCAGCCAGCGTGATTACTTTGAAGTGCCCGAAAGCACCAAAGCAGTGCCGCAGGTACAATTTTAAAATGCGTTAAGGATTTAAACCATGATTAAGCATTTTTTACTTCTGCTTCTGGTACTGGCACAAACCCTTTATGCCGCAGCAGGGCTGGAAGCAGCGGAAATACCGCCTAAACCGCAGGCAGGCAGCAATATATATGTGCAGGACTACGCTGACGTTATTTCACCGGCTTCCGAAAAAATAATTTATTCTATCGGCCGTGAGCTTGACAGCAAAACAACGGCGCAGGTTGCCGTGCTGACCGTGCCTACGCTTGACGGCGAGCCCATTGAAAGCTATGCGCTTAAAGTGCTGCGCGGCTGGGGCATCGGCAGCCGTGATAAAAATAACGGTGTGCTGATAGTTGTTGCCACTAAGGACAGGCAAAGCCGTATTGAAGTTGGCTACGGGCTGGAGGGCGCACTGCCCGACGGGCTTACCGGACGCTTGCAGGACGACACCATGCTGCCCTACTTTAAACAGGGGCAGTACGATAAAGGCATTGTTAACGGCTATGCCGCAACGGCAGCGACAGTTGCCAAAGAATATAATGTTAAGCTGGAGGGCGTAAGCTACACCCCACCGGCACCGAAGCAGAATGACAGCCTGCCCTTATGGGCAGAACTTGCAATCGGCATCGGCATAGTGCTGCTTCTCGTAATAGATAACGTGTTTTTAGGCGGTTTTATTACCCAAATGCTGATTTTATCAATCTTCCGGCGCGGCGGGGGCGGCGGCTTCGGCGGCGGTGGAGGTTTCGGAGGCGGCAGCGGCGGTGGCGGCGGCTCCTCCAGAAGATGGTAAGTGAGCAAGTAAAAAGTAAACGCACCATGTAAAAACATGGTGCGTTTTTTATAAATATGCTTGTGGTAATTTACCACAGATGATATAATAAAAGCAAGTAAGTAGTAATTTACCACACAAGGAGGTTTTAACTTATGACCAGTGTAAGCGTAAGAATAGATAAAAATTTATTTGACGCCGCCGCGGTTGAAGGCAAAGCAGAATACCGCAGTGCCGCGCAGCAAATTAACTTTTGGGCAAATGTAGGCCGTAACGCCCTGGCAAACCCAGATTTGCCAATAGATTTTGTTGCCCAGCTTCTTATAGCCAAAGAATTACCCGATGAACCATTTACCTTCGAGGAAAACTGATGCAGCCACTAATAATCCATATAATTAAACAAAAACAACCTTTTGCACGCACCTACAAAAAGCTGCCAGCCGCAAAAAAGAAGTTGGTAAACGAAGCAATTTTAACTATTGATAAAAATCCCGAAGTGGGCACCGAAAAAAAGCAGGACTTAAAGGGAATTTATGTTTACAAGTTTAAAATTGACAACACCCTAATGCTTTTGGCTTACACCTTTGACCCCAAAACACTAACCTTAATTTTATTAGGTGTACACGAAAACTATTACCGCGATTTGAAAAAATATTTAAATAAATAGCAAAATGCTTGAGTTAATTGCTCAAGCATTTTTATTAATCAAAATTTTTCTTTAAATACTTTACCATATCCACTCGTTCGGAGATGCATGCCATCCGAAAAATCATTTTCATCTACACCACATACTTTCGGATTATATGATCCATAAATTTTTAAACTATATTTTTCTGCCGTATTAATAAAAAATTTTTCTGCTTCTAATACATTTTTAAATTTTGAAGAATTGCTAATATAATTATATACATACGGATGATATGGAGGAAAGTATAAAATAACATCAACATTATTATCACTTAAAAAGTCTATAAATCTTATAAACTTATCAATATCTACCTTGTTTAACTCATTAAAATTATCAAGTTGATATATTCTATTGCCATTTATATATGATTTAGCATTATCTTCAATTTCTTCAACGGTAAGCTTATTAACGCCACTGCCATACTTTAACGAACCATTGCTTAAAATAATATCATTAACTACATTTGCAGTTTCGTTTACAGCGTCTGGCATTCTTTCATTTTTTTGTAATTCTTTAATGGAATTTCGTAAATAAGATATTGAAAACAATGTTTGAGTTTTTTCTAATATATAATCTATATTATTATATTCCTTTATTTTTTCATCATTAAAATTTAGCAACTTTAATCCTTTATAATATTCTCTTTCTAAAGATTTCCATCTAGTATCACCACGGTTTTTATTCAAATTCCACGGTTCAACTGCTAAAATAACTTTTTTAGGAAATTTGTGGTACTTTTCAAAATATACATCAAATAATGCTATGTCATCATTGAAATTAGCACCGCTGACGCTATAATTGCCAAAACTATTTTTATCCTTATCAAATTCAGAAATAATGCCCATTGCACGGCTTGAACCAAATACAATAGTATCTGGTCTAATGTTGGTTTTTATAATTAACTCTTTCTTAAAAATTCTTTCATCAAAATTTGTTAAACCGGCTACTGCTTTTCCTTGAACCAAATAATTTACTGCTATATCAACCTTTCTATTATTAAAAATCCCAGCAGGATCCATATAATAATTAAAACCTGCTATAAACAATAAAATAGTTATACATATTACTGAAAACATTTTTGTAAATTTATCAAATCCAATCATTGTATCCCTCTGTAGTTTGATTTAAAATTGAAAATATAAAAACTGTGTTACTTGACCTAATTTTAAAACAGGATAAATGAACATTAAAACTAATACTATTAACCACAAATAATTAGGCACAAATTTCTTCTCAAATTTTACTGTATCAATACCAATTAAAACTAATACAATAATTCCTAAAAATCCGTTTATATGTTTTAACTCCATCACACCACCACTAATATTTGTTACATCAAACATTGCCATCAAAATATTCAGCGCATCGCTAAAGCTTGCCGCCCTAAAAAATATCCATGCTATATTTACGGCATTAAATGTCAGCAACCAATTCATCCACTGCGGCAAAGTATATTTTGTTTTACGCCAAAGGTGATTAATACAAATATAAATTCCGTGCAGCACTCCCCAGAAAATAAATGTCCAGCCCGCACCATGCCATAAACCGCCTAAAAACATTGTTATCATAATATTACGCAGGTGGTGTCCTGTTCTGTTGCCACCTAGCGGTATATATAAATAATTTTTTAAAAATGCCGATAACGTCATATGCCAACGCCGCCAAAAGTCGATAATGCTTGTTGCCCTGTATGGCAGATTAAAGTTCAGCGGCAGGTTATAGTTAAACAGCAAACCAAGCCCTATTGCCATTTCCGAATAACCGGAAAAATCGAAATACAATTGCAGTGTATAGGCCAACGACCCGCCCCAAGCGTCAAGCATTGTCAAATCAGCTGTACTGTAAAAAACGCGGTCAGCATAAATTGCCAGTTTATCAGCAATAACAACTTTTTTAAACAGACCTATGGTAAACCATAAAATGCCATAAGTTAAGTTTTTATAATTTATTTTATAGCGTTCTGCCTGCGAAAATTGTGGTATCATATCCCGGTGGTACAAAATTGGTCCTGCTATTAAATGCGGAAAAATCGTTACAAAAAGCAAATAATCGCTTTTGCTGTACGCTTTGGTTTCACCGCGGTATACGTCAACAAGATAGGCCGTTTGGGTAAAGGTAAAAAATGAAATGCCCAGCGGCAGAACGATATTTTTCATTGCTATGCCGGCATTAAAAAGGTAATTAATATTTTCTAAAATAAAATTAGTGTATTTAAAATACCCCAAAAACAGCAGGTTAAAGGCAATACCTACCGTAAGCAATTTTTTACTGCGATTATTCGTCAGGCATCTGCCAAAAGCATAGTTTACTGCGATTGAAGCTAAAAGTATAGGCAGGTTATTAATATCCCAGTAAGAATAAAAACAAACCGATGCAAAGATTAAAAATATTTTTGCAGCTTCATTTTTAATAAATTTGGCAGTCAAATAATAGCCTAATAACGTAATAGGAAGATAAACAAAAATAAACTCATAAGAATTAAACAGCATATTACTCTCCAGATTATAGATGATGCTACTATTTTATCATGCACTTCCCCCCCCCTGCAATACATTCAAACTAACACACTGGAAAAATTTCCTTTATTTCATTGCGCATACAAAAATTCCGGCATATCACTGATATGCCGGAATTTTTTCACACGGCAACGCACGCCATTGCTGCGCATGGCGCACGTTGTTTTATCTAATATAACAAAAAGCTGTGGTGCTAAAAGCACCGCAGCTTTTAATTTTTACGCTATAAACTTATTTGCCTTCAATGGCGATATACTTTTTAGCTTCAACGGCTTTCGGGTATTTTTTAGGAATACTCAGGCTCAAAATACCGTCTTCGTATTTAGCCTTAATATCTTCTTCGGTAACGGCGTTACCAACATAGAAGCTTCTTGTCATGCTGCCGCTGTAACGTTCACGGCGGATATAACGGCCTTCGTTATCTTTTTCGTCTTTATCAACGCCTTTAGCAGCCGAAACGGTAAGATAACCGTCTTCCAGATGAGCGCTGATTTCATCTTTTTTGAAGCCCGGCAGGTCAATATCAAGTTCATAACCTGTTTCGGTTTCTTTAACATCAGTTTTCATAATGTTTTTGCTGTGTTTGCCATATAACGGGTTTCTGCCGCCGAAGAAGTTTCTTTCAAAAGCATCGTCCATAAAATCATCAAATAAGTTTTCTCCAAAAATGGTAGGTAACATCATAATAAAAGACTTCCTTTCAAAACTTGCAATTTATATCAGCAGCTTTAAAGGCTGTCGCTTCTGAACTTAAGGGTTCCGCCCCTTACCGGGGCCTTCCTTCGTTCTGAATATAATATACCACTTGTTGTTATCACTGTCAATAGGTGAGTGCTAAAATTTTAAAAATTTTTTTATCTTTTTTTATTTATAATTAAAAAACTGCCGTAAATTTCTTTACAGCAGTTTCTTCCTGTTCATTTCCGCAGCCTCCGGCTGTTCAGCCATATAGCAGCTGACTGTATTGCAATCATAACCGCAAGCACAACGCCCGGCAGTACTGTTTTAAACAGCAGCAGCCATCCGCAGGCAGCGCCAAAAGCCCATAACACGCCTGCCCAAAGAGCAGCTTTTTCATTTTGCCTGCACATTTTTTGCAGCCTGCTGCTCAGTTTTATCGCCTCTGCCAGGTTTTCCACCTTGTCATCCTTAAAAACAACGCTGCCTTCTTTAACGGCACCGGGGCTGTAAATATCTGCCCGCAAGGCTGTGCCGTCATCGCAACGCTTAATTACGGCAACAAATTCCCCGGTTCTGCAAAAGGTTTCGGCAAGTTCCTTCTGGTGTTCCGCAGTAAGTTCCGCCACGGTTTTATCAAAACCAGCCTTACTGCCGATGTATTCTGCCCTGTGCTTGGCGCCGCTGCTGAACATAACCGTGCGCACACCAAGTTTTTGCAGGCTCTGCAACGCCGGGGCAAGATTGGTATTGACTTTCTCCCCAACTGCAATAATACCCTGCAAGTTTCTGCCGCAGGTTAAATAATAAGCAGTTTTGCCCTGTTTTTGCAGTTCCGCTTCATATTTGGTAAAAGCGGCAGGAACATCCGCCACAGTACGCACAAACGCCAACGTGCCCATGCGGATATTTTTACGGCTGCACTGCGCCGCAATGCCGCCACGCAGCGTTACAACGCCGCTGCAAGCAGGCAGGTTAAGCCCAGCTGCTGCATTTTTCAATACTTCGCGCAGCGGATGCCCGGCAGTTTCCGCAACGGATGCCGCCAACGCCAAAAGCTGCGCTTCACTGACAGCCGCCGTAATAATATCGGTAATTTCCACTCCACTGACATTGGCAAAACTTTCATCAAAAACTGCCATACTTATTTTGCGGCTGTTATTTAATGTTTTTTTGTTTTCAAACGAATAATTTTTGTTTTGCGCATTCTGCAAGGCAAAATAATACGGCAAAGTATTACCCAGCATAAACGCGCCTGCCCCGGCTGCCATAAGCACGCTGCTTAAAACCTGCCACGAAGCAACCGCGCCAAGCCCGTAAAACCACCAGCTTAACGCCGCAGCAAGCGAAAGGGCAAATACCGCTGGCAGCACAAACGCTGCTGTTTTATCGGCTGTAATGCCGTCATCAGGCTCCGCGGCACCAAAAATTAAACGGTTCTGCTTAAAATAGCAATTTACCAAAACGGTAAACAGTAAAACGGCAAGCGGTGCAAACCCTGCTGCTGCGGTACTGATAAAAGCATGTACCGCATTTATGCTTACAATTACACTGCTGATGATTCCAGCCACGCAGCAAACAAATACCAGCCCTTCCATTGCCGGTACGCCGCCGAACAAACTTTTTCTGCCGCTTTGCAAAACAGGCTGCGAATAATAAACAAGCGGCAGCAGCAGTAAAAATTGCGCCGCAGCCAGAGCTGCCGTAAAACGCCAGTCCGCAAGCATTACAAAAAGCGGCACCGCCGCTAAAGCGCATAAAGCAAGTGTCAGCAGCAGGCAAATTTGCAGTTCTTTTTTAGTTAAATTTTTATTTGCAGCCATTTTCATCATGCCGTTTAACACTTACCTCTATTTTCATTAAATAATCATCGGCATAACGCTCCGATAAATAATTGGTTATATCATTCTGATAAATACTGCCGTTTGGTTCATAGCCAAGTTCATGCAGCTCGCAGCAAAAGTTGCGGTATTCCTCCTGCAAGGCATAGTATGATGAACGTATATATTTAACGGCATAGCATCCTGCCGGTTTAACGTGCAAATAGCGGCTTTTTGCTTTTTTATCAACTCGCGAAGAGAACCATCCCGTAGCAAAACTGCCGTTTACAATATTTTCGTAAGGAATTATCTCGCCAGTAACAAAATCATCATACGCATTATGCTTTGTACAGTAATCCCATAAACGCGAAACAACAGCAAATAATTCTTTTTCACTGTTATTTTTTGGTCTGTCGCTAATTATAAAATATTCTTCTCCGGCGTCTTCAATGCTTATGGTATTTTCCTGCACATCAAACGCTTCTTTTGTCATTTTTAATGTATTGCGCAAAAGGCGGCGGCGGCGCGTTAGCACCTCAATTTTCTGCTTCAGCAGCTTGTCCTGCTCTTTTAAAAGCTCCATAAAGGCATCTGTATCGCGCTCATCCATGTAATTTTTTATTTCTTCCAGCGAAAGCCCCACTTCTTTTAAAGTAGTTATAAGGTCAAACATATAAATCTGGTTCAGCGAATAATAGCGGTAACCGTTCGCCGCTGTTTTTACCGGCTTTAAAAGTCCAATATCATCATAATGAAATAAAGTATCTTTGGTTGTATTGCAAAAGGCGGCAAATTCGCCCGTTTTTAAAAGCCTCTGCGAAATTTTAAAACCCCCTTGACTATGGTGCTGCACCATACTTTACTATTATTATAGCGGCAAAATTACTTTGCTGCAAGTGAAAGGGTGAATTATCATGAAACATGTTTATATGCTGTTTGCGGCCATTGCACTGGAAGTTACAGGCACAACTTTTATGAAGTTTTCCGTTATGCACGAATGGTTTATCGGTTATCCGGTAATGCTTTTATTAATGGGCTTTTCGTACTTCTGCCTCAGCAAGGCAGTAAAAAAAATACCCATCAGCGTTGCCTACGCAGTTTGGGAAGGCATCGGCCTTATGGGCACCGCCTTTATTGCCTGGATTATTTTTAACGAAGCAATGCCGCCGCAAAAACTTTTTGCTTTTGCAATTATACTAATAGGGCTGACTATGGTTAAAAACGGCACAGCCCGCACTGGGAGTGAATAAAAATGGCTTATACAACCGGCATTTTATACTTGTTGCTTGCTGTTGCAACTGACGTTATCGCTAATATTTTTCTTAAAAAATCAAACGGTTTCCACAATAAAAAATACGGGTTTGCCTCGCTTGCCCTTATCGGCGTTGCCTTCCTGTTTCTGGCACAAGCCCTTTTAACGCTTGATTTAAGCATTGCCTACGCAACCTGGGGCGCGCTTGGCATTTTAGCAACCACCTTTGTGGATAAATTGTTTTTCGGTTTAAAAATTAAACCTCTTGGCGCATTCGGTATCCTTACAATGATTGGCGGCATTGTTATGCTGAAAATGTTGTAAAATTATAAAAGGAGAAGGCTTAAAACCTTCTCCTTTTGTTTTTGGTTTTTATTCCTCTTTTTTATTTTTATAAACAAAGTAATAGAACGGTACGGCGATTACGGCTGCGCCAAGGCCCATAATCAGCTGCTGGGGCTTAGCCTGTGCCAGAAGCCATAAGCTGGTAAGCACAGCAATAACCGGAATAACAGGTCCAAACGGAATTTTAAACGCACGCGGCGCATCCGGCATTTTTTTGCGGAATACCGGTATGGAAAGGCATGTGGGAATATACTGCGAAAAACGCGATACCACGCTGATGGAAGCAAGGAACGTAAAGCTGCCGGTATAGGCAATTAAAAGCGCTATAACGGTAGAAGCAATTATGCACCAGTAAGGAGCGTTAAAGCGGTTGCGCTTCGTCATAGCGGCAGGCAGCATACCTTTTTCTGCCAAAGCAAGGCAGCTGTACGGAGTAACAAAAGACGAACTGATGCACAGCGCGCCGATAGAAACCAACGTGCCGGAAGCAACAATGCCCACGCCGAAACTGCCCGCAATGCGCCCGAAGGCTTCCTGCACGGGAACCGTTGTATTGGCAAGGTCATAGCCCATTATGCCGATAGCGCAGGCCAGAAGCATAAAATAAATTGCTGCTACAATACAGATAACAACCAAAATGGCTTTCGGCAAATTCTTTTGCGGGTTTTCCATTTCGGAAGCGGCAACGGCGATACTTTCAAAGCCCGTAAAAGTAAAAAACAGCATTACAGCCGCTGTGCCGAAGCTGCCGGGGGTATATTCACCGCCGGGGAACAGCGGCGTAAAATTGGCACTGTCGATAAAGAAAACGCCCATGCCGATAAACAATACAAACGGCAGAATCTTGGCAACGGTTGCCATATTCTGGATAACCTTAAACAGCTGCACGCCAAACAGGTTCATAATTGCCAGCAGTGCAAAAATTACGGTTACAATAATGTTTTTCATTAACGGCGTGCTTAACTCCGGCATAATGCCGCCCAAAGCAGTGGCAAAGCCAACACCCATGGTAGAGAACGCAATAATGCGGGTAATCCACGTTAAAAAGCCAACCTCGTAGCCGATAAAATTGCCAAAAGCCTCTTTGGCATAAATGTACGGCCCGCCGTTATCTTTAAACAGCCCGCTGGCTTCTGCAAAGCAGAAAGTCATTGCCAATACCAGCAGCATATCAAACAAAAGTACGCCAAGGCTTGCCGGGCCGATAATGCTCATGGCGTTGTTAGGCAAAAGAAAAATGCCCGAGCCGATAATGCTGTTAATACCGAAAAGCACTATCGTCCAAAAGCCCATTTTACCTTTACTCATAGTAACTTCTCCCTTATTTTAAATTAAACTTTATTTTTTAGATGCGGCAACCCTGTCGATAAAACCGGCAAAAATTCTGCGCATTTCCGGGTGCTCCTGCCACATATTTTCCGGGTGCCACTGCACGGCAACAATCTGGCTGCCTTCGGCGCTTTCAATTGCTTCAATAACTCCGTCCGGAGCTTTGGCCGTAACTTTTAAACCTTCGCCAACTTTTTTAATGCCCTGATGATGGCGGGAATTTACATACGCTTTGCCGCCCAGCGCTTCATACAGGCAGCTGCCTTCTTCCACCGTTACGTGGTGGGTAGGATAGCAGCCGTTTGCCCCCTGAGAATGGCGGATATAAGCGTCAGGGTTCTGCGTTGCCAAATCCTGATATACACTGCCGCCCATCATAATATTAATAAACTGGCAGCCGCGGCAAATGCCGAAAATCGGCTTGCCTGCCTTGTAGAAGGCTTTAAAAATTTCTGCTTCAAACACATCGCGTTTGTAATTGGTCATACCGATATGCACCCACGGTTCTTCACCGAAAAACGAAGGGTCGGCATCCGGCCCGCCGGGAATAATCAGCGCGTCAAACATCTCTGCATAATCTTCGCCTTTGGCACCCGGAACATCCGGCAGCACAATGGGCAGCGCGCCCAGCTCGTTAATAATATCAACCAGCCCGCGTGCGGTAAACGGCGCGCGCACAAGGTTAGTTACATCACTGGCGTACGGGTAAGTATCGGCAGTAATGGCAATACGTAATTTAGACATATAAACCTCCTGAAATTAAAACATTTTGCTGAAACAATAATTACAGCAGAAACTATTATACCGCAAAATTATAAAAAATTGAATTTAATAGTTAAAAATTTTTAACTAAAGTTCTGCTCACTGCACATATTTTATAAAAATTTACTACAAAAATAAAAGACCCTTCGGGCATCTGCCTAAAGGGTCTTAATTTTTAATTGGCGGAGTGGCAGGGATTTGAACCCTGGCGGGAGTTGCCCCCCTAACGATTTAGCAAAAATATTTCTATATATATTAATTAGTTTTTACTATTTTTTATGGCTATTCAAGCATTTTTGAACATAATTTTGTTTACTGAATCCATAAAAATCTACTGGTTCTAAAAATAATTGCACCCAAATTGCACCCAGTCCAATTTTAATTTGTTCCACTTATAATACTCATAAAGGAACCTTCAGGAACTCACTATAGCTCCTACCGCATCATATACTATCTATATATTCATAAATCAACGTACTACAATCGAAAATAATATCACCAATAAAATAATATATATCTCTTATCAAATCGCTTATAGGCGAAAAGTATGCACAATCAAAAATCAATATATCTGTAAATAATACAAGGATTATTAGTTTTATACATCTTGATATTCTTTTATTTCTTCTTTCTTCAATAAGCTTTTGTAATGTTTCAACCTTATTTTCGTAATCATTCCAACCAGCAGCAACTAATTTTTTGTACATAGATTTTGCCGCTGTTAAATTTCTACTAGAGCCATAAGCGTTTTCATAACAAAGAGCTAACTCATAAGTCATATTTAAATCAGCTTCATTATAATTTGCTTTTAAATTTTTATATGCTTCATCTAATATCTTTCGCCCACTATCAACACTTTTATACGTGTTATTATCAGTATAACTAAATATCATTCCTAATAATAATGATTCTTTTAAATCTCCTCCATTATAATTCTCAATTAATTTATTAACATAATTTCTTGCATTTATTGAATCCTCATTAAGCGAAAGAGTCAGTAATTTTATACCATTAAAATACTCTTTATTTATGACCTTATTACCTGTAAAAGCTATTAGTGCAAAGAAGAACTTTATATCACTAATTTTTGCTTCTATTGGATTTTTATAAAGGTATTGCAATAACTTAAAGGCATATCCATTATCGCTATCAATTATATTATTCAAAATTGCAACTGCAACTTCAATATTTTGTGGAACAATATTATTTCCAATTAAGTATATACCTAATGATAACATAGGATTACGTATTAAATCGGTAGAATAATACTTTACCATTGTAATAGCAGATTCAAAATTATAAGTTATAGCATTTTGTACCCACTTAAAATCCTTCAATGATAAATTTTGAGTTGTTTCAAGTCTGTATACTTCATTTGAAATATAGTTAATTGCGTCTGGACAGTTTCGTTGAACAGATTGATATAACCAACCAAACCCTTCTTCTAAGCTACTATCATAAATCTGTCCGCTTAAAATTTTATAAGCAATATTAAATTGTTCATATCCAGATGCATCATTATTAGCAGTTTTTTTATCTTCGTTAAGCAATTTTTTCAAAATTGCAGGAGGTAAATCATCAAAGTTTACTGGTTTTACCTCAACTTTAACATCTGAATTAGCTACTATTTCCATTATTTATATACTCACCCTTCCATTTTTTATTAAATTCTTGTCTGAGCAACTCACATGACTTTAAATTCATTTGATAGAATTCTTCTATTGTCATTTTTGCAGAATAATATTTTTTGTAATATTCGTCTACATTGCAAAAGATTGGCCTTTGCTCATAAATTTTACATAAATTTGTATTTTCGTCTAAATATTTACAAATGCCTTTTTCATTTGCTAAAAATGCGCCCAATTCGGTATAAATCACATAGCGGCAACAAACTCCGCATCTTTTACAAGGATACATAATTATTCTTTAGGTTCATCAATTTCAAATTCTACAGATTTATTATTAGTTAATTCGTTGCGCGATTCTTCGGTTAAATACTCTAAAAGCATTTCACTACTCTCAGCAGATTTGGTAAGAAATTTTCCTTCTTCAGTTTTAAAGAACAACTGAAAAGATAGGCCAAACGTTTTTTCTGATTTTAAAGAAATTTTAAAAATACCACCTATAAACTTTAATTTTTCTTTTCTGCTGTTTAGTATAATTTCATCAATACCTTCAGAAAAAATTTCATTTATTTCATCAAAAGATATTTGTGCATTTACAACTCTAAGCATTAATTCAGAAATCTTAAAATTTTTAAATATCTCTACAAAATCTTTTTTTTCAGTATTATTTCGTTTAACATCAACGTCCATTTTCGAATTATCTCTTTCTTGATTATTATTGTTTTTATTTTTAAATAAATCAAACATTTTATCCCTCCTCAAGATTAAATTGTCATCTGGAGTTCTTTTTCCATTTCCGGTGTTATATCCTCTTCCTGGTATCCGTATAATTTACGCTTAATAGACGGCGGCAATTCATTTTCAGAAATTTCTCTTGTATAAGTTCTTTCCATCCACTGTTTATTTTCTTTATAATACGTTTTATGAGAAATATGAACAACTGCATCTCTCACCCTCTGTACAAAAACTGCACAAGCATGTAGAATATTTTTCTTGAGTTCTTGAAATGCCGCTTTTACTTTTGGAATAAAGTCTTTAAGCCAACTAACAATTTCATCCCAACAAGCTACTACTACTAAACCAACTATTGCTGCTCCAATTAACCAAGGTAACATTTCTATTCATCTCCATTACTAATTTTTATTTGTGATTTTACATAATCTTCACTAACTTTTCGTGTAGTAACACTGACTTTTTCTTTCTCATTTGCTTTTTTACTATCTAAAATATTTTTTATTGCCTCCTCTAAATTTTCTTGTTTAACTATCTCTTGTTTATTTCGTGCCGCGGTAAATGCGGCACTTAATACGGCATTAGATATATCGCTCCCAGATAAGCCATCATACTTTTTTGATATATAACTTATATCAAAATCATTAGGCATTAGCCGTGGTATATATTTTTGCCACAAAAGATGCCGACATTCTTCATCAGGTAATTCAAACTTTATATGCATTAAAATTCTCCTCATAAAAGCCGGGTCAAAATTTTCAATAAAATTAGTGGCAAATATAACTATATCTTGGTAATCATTTAGCAGCATTAGCATAACCGAACGTGTTTGATTAACACTAACATCAGTAGAGTGCGACATATTAGTTACACGCCTACTCAAAATAGCGTCAGCCTCATCAAAGAACAGTATACTATTATCCATCTTTGCTTTTTCAAATGCTTTGCAAATATTTTTCGGTGTTTCCCCAACATATTTAGATTCAATTTCTGCATAATTAACAATCAAAATTTTTCTATTTAAATAATTAGCTATTGCATGTGCTGCCATAGTCTTTCCTGTTCCAGGTGGTCCCCACAAATTAATTCCTATTTTCCTAGAAAATTTATGCGTGGATTCTAACCCCCAAGTTTTAAATACTAAATTGCTATTTTCGGCATAAGAAGCTATATCTAAAATTTTATTTTTAATTTTTCTAGGCAAAATCAAATCATCTAAATAATATAACGGTTGTCTTGAATTAAAAATAATATTATTATTTTCAACTTTTTTAATGGTTTCTTCTTTAGCTGTATTTATCTTGGCTCCTATTCCCATAAATTGCTCCTTTAATTATTACCTTTGATTTTAAAGTTAACAAACATGGATACAAAAACTATAAATGCTGATAACCACATTAACAAATTACCAACAGCAGCGCCTGATTCAAGGACTTCTGTGACCAAGAATGAGAAACCCCATACTAATAGTACAATTCCCCCTAATGCAACAGCTAAGCTCAACAAATAATAACCTATTGCTATTGCAACAATAACTCCTAAAATTATTAAAATTATTTCTAACATAAACTCCTCCATTTAAAATTTAGACTTAGTTATAAAGACTGCTATATTGGTGTTTTCTATTTACAACCCATCTGTGAGGCTGCCCATTCTTTCTTCTTGGGCAAACACCTGGCATAGGTCTGCCTGCACCCTGCCCTCTGATTTGCTTTGTGCCACAATAGGTACACATATATTCAGTAGCATATTTAATAGCCATTTTCTGTGCCTCCTTTAATCATCCTTAAACAGTGTCTGCATATCTATTTCTAAAGCTTTGCATATCAACATCAAAGATTCAATGTTATATGGTCCTTTGCCGCGTTCTATATCAGAGATTCTCGGACGGGATACCCCAGATAATTCGGATAGCTTTTTTTGTGTAAATCCTTTTAAACGTCTGCTTGCCAAAACCTTAATGCCTATTTTTTTATATTCCATTGCAAACATAATATTCACCAACTAAATCAAATTATCTCCTATATTTATTATGCTACAAAAAAGCCTTTATGAACGTTATTGTTATTTGACAAATGTCATACTTATTTGACAAACTAATATATTTGATAATATTTTAAGTAAAAATTAAAACAGGTATGCGTGAACATACCTGTTTCATAAAATTCTCAGCTTTAAAAGTGTTCTTATTTTATATAATCCATTATGCCGCTTTATTTGTCTGCTTCTGACAATCCATACAAAGCGGATGCCCAAATTTAGCAATAGAATACTCAACAACTCGGTCGCTGGCGATAACTTCTCCACAAGCTGAGCAGGTTATTTCATTACCTGCCGGTACAAGTTTATTTTTTACCTTTGCTTTATTAGCAGCAGGCCTTTGTTTTGCTGCTGCACTCTGCGGTTCAGCATAGTTATTCTCGTCAGTCTTACTGTCTGCTTCGGGGTCATCACCGGTGGCAATGCAGAAGCTGAGCATATAAGCGTACTTTGTCGCCGCAGTCAGCGCTTTCATTACTGCTTTATCTCCGGCGTCCTGACCGCTGCCTATTCCGTAAATTTTTACTTCTTCTCCGCTGTCGCTGTCGATAAGTGTTATCTCGACCTTTACCGTTGCCAGATGCTCGGTATTCCCTTTAAGATTGGTAACATCTGTAAATTCTATCAGTTCCGGCACAGCAACACAGGCTATTTTATTTTTCGTCAACGATTCATTAACCTTTTGCAGCACATCTTCTGCCGTGGCATATTTATATTTGTGAAAGCTGTTCACTCCGTTTTTTGCTACATAAGCACATTCCGCCATTACGGCGAGTAATTTTTTAGCAATGTTAGTGTTTTCCATAATCTTACTCCTCTCTATGTTCTTTTAATATTCGTTTGGGAAAAGAATTGTTATCCTATCATACTTCTCCCCAATACTGCTTTCAGCCGTTATCCAAATTCTGCCTTCAGAACTTTCATATACCGCAAGAATAAAATCAAAATTTTTTATTGCTTGTTTATTGTTTGCGGAATCTATTTCAGGCGTATCTCCCCAATCTAAATCAATAAATTTTCTCAAAAATGTATTTATTTCGTTTTTAAACATTTCATTACTGCTCATATCAGATATCTTCTTTGATTGCAGCACCTTGGCCTTATCAAATAAACTCATAATGCTTTCTCCTTTCAGGCATAAAAATAGCAGGCAGCTTTTACGCTGCCTGCTTCATACCGGCTTTTACCATTCTGCCGTAAGGACAGTTACCGGCAACTGCGCAGTAGTCTCTGCACTTTCTGTCATTCCAGCGTTCTTTGGACGTGCAAAGCTGCGGCAAGTAACCTTTTTCAAGAGCTTCCTTTAACCGTTTTGCTTTGGTTTCCATGTACAGCTTAATCCAACGGTCGGATATTTTATTAATATTAATGATATATACCTGCCTCCTGATATTTCTTTCTTCTGCTATACGCAAACTGAAATCACGGCAAAATGCCTGTATTTTCATGCTTTCAACCTTAAAGCCGCGCTGCTCTAATAGTATACGGTAGTAGTTAACCTGGATTGCCCAGTCTAAGATATGGCGCACGCCGTCAGTACGCCATTCTTTCCTCGTCTTGGGCTGTCCTTTTCTTAAGCCTGTTTTATATACTTCGCCTGTAGGCACGTCCACTTTGTAGTAGCCCAAAGCACGCATGAGTTTGTAGGAACTTGTAATTTTGTAATCGCCAAGCGTTTTATCGCTTAGGTCTATAATCTGGCCGTACAGGTCAAATTTGCCGCTTGTCACTTCATCAGCAAGGCGTTCCTCGCTCAGCATATTGCCTTCCGTATGTCCTTCATTAATGGTATGGACTGCACTTCCATGCAGAGCGTAAAGCTGCTGCATGGGGTCAACGGCATAATCAGTTGTTTTCTTTAAATATGTTTCCCTTATGCCGCAGAGAAGTTCCGTTACCGTAGGCTCTTTAATGTTCCTTTCCAAAGACTGTGCTATTGCCCTCAGCGTCGGCAGGAACATACAACGTTGCTTTTTTACGCAGGATTTTAAACAATCCGTTATTTTTACTTTATCGCCCTGCGGGCAGATGAATGCTGTTGCTGTCATGCTGCTAATCCTCCTTCTTCTTCAATATCATAGCTAAAAGTATCAATCCAAAAATGCTGGCCAAACGCTTCTTTAAATTTGTACGCCTTTTTAACCTTATACTCTATGGCTTTCGTGTCATCTGAAATTTTTACGCCGGCTTTAGGAAATTCATCAGCTATGAATTTAACAAGGTCTTCGTAACCTGTGAAATACTCGGTTATCCAGACCTTGCCCATATCAAAATCAAGGCGGTATCTTTCGCTAAAGAAAATGCCGTTAATATCATTCGTAATAAAAATTCCGCAGCCAGCTTCTTCGCTTTGGTACATCAGTTTAATTTTCCCATTATATTTTTCTTGTAAAAGTATTTTAAAGCTGTCTATATTTGGATTCCAGGCACTGTCCGTGTCAGCTTTGAAATAATATCTTTCGTAATCGGTTGTAACAGCGTCATCAAGATAAGTAAAATAGTCCCTGCCATCAGCTCTTTCTGCCGCTTCATCTTCCGTATAGCCGCAGGATTTTAAAAGGCTTTTAACACTGCACTTCCGCGTATCCATACAGAAGTTTATCTTCTCCCACAAATCTTTTAACACGTCTTTATCTTCACCATAGAATACAATGCTGTTGGCACAGTAATTAGCCATGTTCCTCGCCTCCAAAAAGATGTCCAATGCCCTAATAAAAGGATGTGTAAAAGTCTGTTTTACGGATTTGCACACCCTTTTTCCGTTGGGCATACGTACTTAACTATATCTTTATTAGGCAATTTGAGCAGAGTGCGGCAGCATAATAATCTTCCTGTTTTTTGCTGCTTCCACGCTCTCGTCTAATAATGTACCGCCGATACGTTCCAGTTCCGTTGCCCGGTTGTAGTCCGCTAAATCCTGCGAACTTCTTGTAACAGCATTTACCAAACCATACTGGGTAAATTCTCCTGCCATAATGAAGTGGCGCAGGATAGATGCCCGCTCGTTTTTATTTAAAACATACCTGTCGCCCAGCACTTCTACCGTCTGTACCGGGTCATCACCTGTTTTAAGGTTCTTTGCCATGCGCAGCTTATTGACGGTAAGCATGAACTTTGTTTCATCAACGGCAGCACTTACAATGTCCTGCACTTTCATAAAGTAGGCTTTATCGTCCTGTGCAAGCGTGGCGTCGCTGTAAAGTTCATAAGCATTATCGGTATCTTCTACCTGCCTGCCGGTATGGTATTTTTTATGGGCAAGGTCTTTGCTGATTAAACCGTTTTTACATACCAGGCGGTATACCAAAGGCTCTACCTTTAATGCCCCCAAGCCGATTTCACTGTTGGACACTACAAAACCAGCCTGCACAATATCACCGGGTACGATTTCTGTTTTCATGGTTTTGTTAATAACCTTTAAGTAGAGATGTGTTTCCGTTACATCACAGCTGGCAATCTCACAGCCTTTCATAGCAGCGATAACGGGCAGCACATGGTCTACCAATTCCAGATTATCCAGTCTGCGGTAACGGTCGCTTAAAAAGGCACGCAGCGTCCCATCCAAAGTGCGGAGCATACGTTTCTCCGGCGTGGTATTAAGCCAGCTGTTGATATTGCTGTCGAGCAGCGCAGGATTTTCCTGGCGCATACGCTCATAATATTTGTACGGAATACCCAAGCGGTCGGCCATCTGCCTGTGGGCAATTTCAGAAATACGGTAGCTTAACTTATCGCTATCTGTTGCAACGGTGAGCATACTTAACCCATTTACCGAATTAACGGTAATACTGCGGGTATCAGCAATTAAGTCCTTGCGTGCAGCCCTTTGGCGTTCCAGTTCTCCGTAAAGATTTTGAATAGTTTTGATTCCCTGTTTCATAGTTAGTTTCTCCTAAGTTTTGTTTATTAGATTTGCTTATATATAAAAATAACGGCAGCCCAAAGCAAGGCTGCCATTAGGATTTTTGAATATAGAAAAGCCGCTGACATTGCTGCCAGCGGTTTGATTCTATGTTCCCTATGTTCCTTTGCAAGGGCTTCTGTGGCGGACACAGAGCTTGCAAGTTATTCATAGTTATAATATATCATTGAAAATTTGAAGTATAACATTTTTGCTACTTACCGTTACCTTAAAACTTTCTCATATATCGTAATAATCATTAGATTTATAGTAATAAACATTGTTAAATCCAAATTCATTTAAATTTTTATTTATCATTTCTTTTAATTTGACCGTATCTATCTTGCTAATCTGAATTTTTTTACCGTCTGTAAAACGTACAGAATTAAGTACAAAATGCGTATGTATATTATCCGTATTAGCATGTATAGCAAATACTACCTGGCATCCAAAATATCTTGCAATAAAATTTGCTGCATTCCAGCTTACACTTAGAAAAGCATTATAATATTCTGCGCAGCTTTCTTCTTCTGGCAAAGATAAAACTATATGCCTATATTGCCTGCCGCCAACCTGATTCCAGAGCATCTTTATATTCATCATATCTATCAATGGATTATTGGGACTAGCATAAATACTACCGAAATAATATACTTTTCCTTCATGTATTTTAGTATCTCTCAAATATTCAATCATACCGTTTAGTGTGTACCGTTCATGTTTTTCTATTTTTAATATCGCCATATTAAAAACCTTCTTTATTGAGATTATGACATAAGTCACTGCTAATATTTTCTACCATTTCCGTTTGTTTCTTAATATATTCCTCCGCTCCGGAAATATCTTGGCTTTGAAGAAATACGCGTAATTGTGCAAGCTCATAATGAACTTCGCACAGTTGCTCTGATGCCTCTTTTGCATAAGGTATTACTATCACCTTATTTTTGTTTAGCATTTCCTCGAAAATATCTCCCTGACTCTTCCCGCTCTTTTGGCAGACACTTTCTAATTTTTCTTTTACAGACTCCGTACAACGCAATGTAATACGCTCATTACGTTTTTCTTTTTGCTTACGATTTTTCGTATCATATTTAAAACGGCTTTGCTTGTTTACAATAGTTTCTTTGTCCAATCTGCTCATAGATTATGACCTCCTTTTCAAATTGCTGTACAAACCGCTATCTAGTATAAGATATTCTCTATATCTTATTGTTTGTGCGTCAATTTTTTGATTCAACAACACAAACTTTTACTTCTATGTTATGTTCTTTTATTTTTTAACAACGGTTAAATTTGCTATACCTCATTTAATACTTTTTGGTATTAACATCTTCGTAATTAAAGTTATGGAGGTGAAAATGCCATGGATAAGTTATTATACACTGTTACGGAAACAGCCTATCTTCTTAATTGCAGTACATCTAAAGTTTACAAACTTATTGCAGCTGGTAAAATCCGTTGTATAAGAAGCGGTAAAATATACCTTATCAATATTGAAGACATCAAAGCTTATGCAAGGTCTCTTTTTAACCAGTGTAATTGATAAGGGCATCTTTCAGTTTAACGTTCATTATCTATCGTTACTATAAGTTATAGCTGCCTTAAATTTATTCTGTTAATACGGCTATAACATGGTAATAATAAATATAATAAAATCTTGAAAGGTGTGGTTTAACGATGTTTGACGAATACAATGACATGCTAAGCGTAGATGACCTTATGGAGATACTTGGCGTTGGCAAAAACGCTGCCTATGATTTATTACGCAATGGTGAACTTAAATGCTTCCGTTTAAAAGGCCGCTGGAAGATTCCCAAAGAATCAGTAATAGAATATGTACGTTCAAAAGCATTTTTAAAATAAACAAAGGCAGCATTTCAATGTGCTGCCTTAACTTTACTGCTTGCTTTATTAAATTTAGTATATTCCAATTCACATATTTACATTATTACTACAATCCGCAAAAATTTTGGACTTAGTATTATATATTTATAAGTTGTCATGCCAATGAAATAGTGCTATACTTTATTAAAACACTTGTTTGTTTTAATGCTTTAAAGGTTCGTTTTTTGTTCGCCATTATATTGAGGTCTTATTATGCGCTCTATTCTTCATGTCGATATGAATAACTTTTATGCTTCTGTTGAGTGCCTCTACCGCCCTGAAATCCGGCATCTCCCCGTTGCCGTTGCAGGCGACCCGCTTAACAGACATGGCATTATCCTTGCTAAAAATATGATTGCCAAACGGTTGGGAATTAAAACCGGCGAAGCAATCTGGGAAGCCAAGCAGAAAGCGCCGAAGCTTGTTACCGTACCGCCTGATTTTGCCAAATATCTGAAATTCTCCCGGCTTGCCAGAGGCATACTCTATGATTATACCGACCAGATTGAAGCCTTTGGTCTTGATGAAAACTGGGCAGATGTTACAGACTCATTATCTCTTTTTGGCAATGCGCATGATATAGCAGAACTAATACGCAAGCGTGTAAAAGATGAACTCGGTATTACCGTAAGTATCGGCGTTTCTTTCAATAAGATTTTTGCGAAATTAGGCTCAGACTATAAGAAACCTGACGCTATTACAGATATTATGCCGGATAATTTTAAGTCTTTGGTATGGCCACTTCCTGCTTCAGACTTATTGTATGTGGGCAAAGCAACAAGCCGTAAGTTAACAAGTATCGGCATTACAACTATCGGCGGCATTGCCAAATGCCCTAAAGATGTTTTGTGCCGTAAACTCGGCAAATGGGTCGAGGTACTTTGGCTTTTTGCAAACGGTTTAGATACTGCTCCTGTGCGTTTACTTGGGCAGGAAGCCGCTGTAAAGTCTGTTGGCAATGGAATTACCTGCCCAAGGGATTTAACTGCTGATGAAGATGTACAGCTTGTTTTTACAGTACTTGCTGAATCGGTAGCGTCAAGACTAAGGGATTATAATTTAAAATGCACCGGCGTTGAAATACAGATAAGGGACAAGAACCTGTATTACATGACACGGCAGCAAAAAATAAGCCGGCCTACTTTTTTAAGCAGCGATATTATAGCAGCAGCTATGCAACTTTTCAGGGATAATTACCGCTGGTTTTATCCGGTGAGAGCCGTTGCACTGAGGGGCATTAATTTAGTAACAGCAGATACGTTAATTGAACTTTCTCTATTTGAAGATGAAAGCAGAAATTTAGCTGCTGAAAATTTAGCCCGTACAATAGATGGCCTGCGCAGACGCTTTGGGCATGATTCCATACTGCGTGCGTCAAGCCTGTTAGACCGAAATCTGACAGGCTTTAACCCCAAAGAAGACCATACTATACACCCGGTATCATATTTTAGATAAGAAGGTGCTGAAGATGCCAAAAATAGAACTGGATATAATTGTTGAACACCGTAAAGACGGGCTTGCCTTACCTAAAACCATAATTTGGGATGACGGGCGCCGCTTTGATATTGACCGTGTTTTGGATATTAGAAAAGCCGCCGCAACCAAGTGCGGCGGCATAGGCATCCGTTACATCTGCCGGATTCGAGGACGGGAGTATAAGATTTTTGACGAGGACGGCAAGTGGTTTATAGAAAAATAAATTAATAATATAATTACCCAGGATACCGTCCCATATTACATTTTTCATAATACGTTTTCTAATGCCTGAACGGCTTCTTCTTCCGTTGAGCTTATTAAATGCGAATAAATATCTAAAGTTGTTCTGATGCTTTTATGACCAAGACGTTTTGAAATTACTATAGGCTTAACACCCTTTGCTATCAGCCAAGAAGCATGTGTATGCCGACAATCGTGCATTCTATATTCCTGAGAAAGACCAGCTCGTTTTAATAAAACCTTTTTGAATACTTTGTCTGAAAAGTACGCCGGGTCACAAAAGCTCCCGTCAATATTTTCGATTATAAAATCATGTTCTTGTTCATATTTATTTTTTAATTTTTCTTTTCGTATTGTATGCAAGCTTTGAAAATATTTTAACTCGTCAATTAATTTTTGTGAAACCTTAATGCTACGAATGCTGCTGCTGTTTTTTGCCATAATTTGGAGTTTTTTCCCGTGCTTGGTTGACACTATTGTTTGGCTTACGCAAATAATCCTTTCAGAAAAATCTACTGCCCCATATTCCAAGCCGAAAATTTCACCTATTCTAAACCCGGTTTCAAAAGCTAAACGCATTATAAGATATGACTTAGTACTATGCGCCTTTGCCGTTGCTAAAATCTTTTTATAATCTTCTTCAGAAAAAATCTTTATCGGGTGCTTCATCGTACGCATTGCCTTTGTCTGCTCTACAGGATTGGTACTTATTAATCCGTCCCCAACTGCAACATTCATCGCAGTTTTTAGTAAACGTCTCACAGCGTTTACAGTAGTAGCAGATAACGCACCTCCTTTGCAATTACCTCTTTCTTTCAAATCCGACAAATACTTTTGAAGGTTTTCTCTTTTTATTTCTACTAATGCTAAATCGCCTATATAAGGAATAATGTGTCTCCGAATTGCACATTCATACCTTTCATATGTTTTTATACGCACTGTTGGTTTAACCGTATTTTCAAGCCAGTTATTTATAAAATTCTTCAGCAACACAGCAGACGATATTTGGGCTTGTTTTGCAATATTGTCTAGAAAGGCTTTCCCTTCTCTTAATACTTTAGTCTTTTGAGTTCCTGTTATTTTTTTCCTCTTAATTTTACCAGTTTCGGCCTCCTTATAACTAAATTGTCCAATAAACCTTTTACGCTTTTCATCCCAATAAATGCTACCTTCATTATTAGCTCTTTTTGTCACATGTGCCCCTCCTTCCATAAAATAAGCCCCGCTAAGCGGGGCCTGCTTTACGCTTTCTGCGAATAAAAATATGTTAAAAGTTCTTTTCCCAAAAATAACTGCCGTTTTCCGAATCCATCTAACGTGGGAACTTTTGCATTTTTTAGCGCTGCATACAGTTTACTCTTGCTTACCGGAATAAAATCCAGCAGCTCTGCAACCGTATAAACTTTATCCGCATCCAACTCTTTCAAAGACTTTTTACTAACTTTTGCCACATAATCACCTCCTCAGATAAATAATATATAATCATGTTTGCGAATGTTGACAACTATAGCAAAGCGGCATCAGCCCTTTTTCCTGACAAAAAGCTTTTTCGCGTTTACTTAGTGGTTTGCCGCATTTATCACAACTCGCTGATTTAGTATTAGCAAAGTTCCTGTTTTGCCCGAACTCATATTGCTTACCGCTTACCGGTGGCGGCATAATATAATAATAATTATTAATAATTATCTGCGGATAGGCCTGATAATTTCCATACGGAGCAGGCAGCATTCCAGGATATGTATATGGAGGAACAAGCAGTGGTGGCACAACAGGTGCAAATGATGTTGGTATTTCTTCATACCACTCACCGCCTTGTTCATCACTTGAATAAGTTTCAACGATAGGCACAACTTCGCCTTTGACTTTTTTCATAATTCGTTCCTTTCGTTTTAACAACGGTATATTAAACTCACTTAAAACACTATCAACATAGTCTTTAAAGTTCTCCAACTCATTCAATCCTTCAGAGAACTTTTTCCCTGTCGAAACATTATAGCAATCTATCAGAATATGCGCATGCGGTCTACTTGGAATATTAGAATGCACCGCAGCAACAATCTGATAATCTTTAGCATAATACTTAGCAACTGCTTTCGTTACTTCAAAATACCTTTGCCAAGTCAAAGGCTGGTCATTATAGCCGAAAGAAATGACGGTATGCTTTAGAGGCCGCCCAGTATCACCGCAAACCTTGCGAAAATAGCCAAAGTCTTCAGTCATATCTGCCAGATTAACTTTATCGCAATAAATTAAATCTTGCTGTGTTGCATTGGACCTGGTAATATACTTAAGATGTTTACAAGTTTTATGATAGGCCTCTTCCGCTGTTTTAGCAGAGGAGTCCATCATTCTTAAAATTGAGAAGTCAGGCATAATAATACTTCTACCTCCCTGTTTATTGCTTGAATATTCGGGTGTTCTGATAATAGTAGTAACGATATTTTTCGAATGCTATCTTTTATCGGTTTACCAACTTCAAATCCTGATTTCTGAGCATCGAAATACTCATCAAGGATTTTGTTTAAAATTGCAGTCTGTTCTTCGCCGGTGGCTTTAATCAGATTATCCAAGGCTTGAATTGTTCGCAAATTTTTAATATTAAATGAAATCTTTTTAACCATATTACCACCCTCTTTTTAACAAAATACCTGCTATACCTTGAACCGAAGCACCATTACGAAATTCCTTATCACGAACTTTCCGACACTCAGTATCAGGAATTTTCGTGATAATGGCAGCTTTCAATTCATTGCGTGTTTTTGCTTTAACTGCATTATCCACACAATATTTAGTATAAGCTTCGTACAGTCGATTAGTTGCAACTTTTCCTTCTGGGCAAGCCTCAACTATTTCTGCAATGAAATTTTCCAAGCTGTCATTTTCAGTAATCAATGCATTAAACATTTCCTGAACAGCCGGAAGCTTTGTAAAACCAACTTTCCGGCTTTCAATATATGCCTGAACAGCTATGCTAAAGATAACATCGCGTTCATCATAGAGCTTATTAACGAGATTATCATCTCGTTCATTTTCAGGAACGGTTTGCGGAAAATCGATTACCAACATACGGTCTATTACAGCTCGTATATCCATAGAACGAAAGTTTGGTAAACCATTGCAACAAAACAGAAGTTTAACTCGAGGCCGGATTTCAATATCCTGGTCATATTTCTGCTGCAAGCTCATTTCGCTGCCGCTTACAAGAGTTTTAAAAAGTTCCAGGCTCCTGTTAGTGGTAACATCAAGCTCATCGCTTATGTTTAACTTTGCAGATGCAACGTTAGCTGTTGAAAAGTTTTGCGCCATCTGCCCTAAAGTATAGTGTTTGACTTTTGAAGCAGGCAGAACAATCATACTAACCAATTCTGCTAACGTACTTTTTCCTGAACGGGTTGCTCCAACGAAAAAGCCTGATTTTCGTTTTTCAGTATTATCACTAATGATATAACCAATGGTTTCCATCAGTGCCTTTACCCAGAACCGAAAATCTTCTATTGATTCTGAACTCAACCGGCTTTTCTTCAATGAATTTTCTAAAACAGGAGGTAATTTTTCTACTTGACATCCTTTTTGGTAGGAAAAATCCAGAATATAGTCGAAATAGATATTGGGCAAATTTGCTTTTTCCAACAAATCACCCGTGTTCAAATCAACAATGCCATTTTTGACATTAATATATTCGGGATGCCTAAGTTCCTTATCAGGAGTAAATTCAATTCGCGGGTCAGTAAGTAACTCACTCACAACCCTGCGCAATTCATCATTTATAGAAGCTGATTGCTCATCTTCCATAAGAAATTCTTTTTTTAAAATTTTCAAAATCTCTTTGTTGCCTTCCTTAGGCAAAATTCGGTATAGCCTCGTCGATTCATCTCGGAGATACAACCTTTTGCCGTCCGAAAACAATCGATGGCTTTCGACATATGCCTCTTTGAAAAGGTGAATATCTACTCGCCCTTTCGAATCGCGGGGAATTTTAAAATTTGCGTTCAAAATAATCGCTCCTTTTAATTGTTATTAATTTACTGGCTCCCCAATAACATGTATTGGCTCGTGGCTCAGTTCTGTGGCTCCAGCATTCGCTATCGTGGCACACAAGATTAGGTATTTCTGCATCGTCATTTCCATTGCCACCAATGGTCCTTATTCAGTTTTCAATGTTCAATTTGCGTCTACAACTGCTTAATAAACAGCGACGCGGGACAGAACACTCTTGGTTCGCCTTGGCTTGACCTCGGGGCTTAACCCTTTGGCTTGCCTTAGCTGACCTTTGAGCGTTGCTCTTTGGCTTGCTTCGGCTTTGTTACCTGTATAATAGCACATAAAGCTTAAAGCTGAATCCCCCCACTTTTTTGAGAGGAAGTAGATAAAGTGTTAAATATTTTTAATCTAAAATTGCTACAAAAATATAACCATGCAAAAACTGCCGTTATGCCATATTCTAACTATCGCACGCGTATAAACGAACAAATAAAAAAGAAAATAAAAAATAGCAGCATCGCTAAAAAAATCAATAACGATACTACTATCAATGAACTTATTACAGATTATTTAAATTCAAAGTCAGCTTTCGACGCAGATTCTATTAATTATTTATTGGATGAAATACTTGCAGATAATAAAATTAGAATATCTGTTTTCGATAAAAATATAGTAAATTATGTACCAAGTGAAACGTTTAAAGATAATGACTTTATAATTGTTTCTGATTTTAATGCTGATTTAAATAAATTACTTGAAGAAATATCAAATTCTTATTGTCCATTTTTTACATCTAAAAATTTGCAAAATAAATATGATACGCCTACAGATTTTACTTTTCAAAATAGTAAAGAAACAAAATTTATTATTTATTATTTAAAAAAGCTTGCTATATTTTATTTATTTTTTAAATATAATGAAAATGAAACCACTTTTCGAAAATCTGGGGCATATCAAATTTATCAAAAAACTGATGCCATGGATTTGGAAAAATGTAAAAATACAATATATAAAATAAGTAATTCTACTATCATATTACCTTTTTTGCGTCAAAATTATAGTAAAGAGCATTCTTTGGTAATAGATAATAGTCATTGCTTTGGTACATTGTCAAAAGAAATTTTAATTAATTTCTTTTTAAATACTCCTATAGACATAAATCCGTATAATTATAAATACTGGGGACAAACTGCTTATATAAATAATAGAAATACATATTCCTACACTAAATATTTAGAATTTATCAACACCTTTCACAACATTCTATCTAAAAATAATAACCTAGAAACTCATTTAAAATATGATTTACTAGAACTATTATTTCACATTAATTTTATTTTTTATAATGTTTGCTTTTCTACTTTACGGTTGGCCTTAAAACCTGAATACTTAGAATCTAAAGATACAATAAAAAATTGGTCTTGTAGATTTTTTTATAACACCTCAATAATTCCAATGCCCGAATACAGAATCTTTTTATCGAGTCTTTTTTATAAAAAGTCTCACATTGCAATTAACACAAATAATGACTTCTATAAACAGAAAACAAATATTCTTAACGCAAAAATAGAAAGGTTAGCAACACAAATTATACCAAAATTTTTAAAATCTATTGATTCTCTTATTGAATTAAAATATCAAAATAACAAAGCATCTCTTAATAAAGATTTATACGATACTTGGAATATTTTGCTCAAACAAAAACAAGCACATTATAATTGTGCTTATCTTATGCCGTTGTTTAATGTTAATATATATAATGACTTAATTCCGCATCTATTTGAAAACTCTTGTATAAGTAAATTTAAAAAAACATACATAGACATTAGAAAATTAATAGAAGAAGACAAATACGCAAGCAAAGCTTTTAGTTATCTACATGAACTTGTTTTTAGTTCTTTGTATTTTGATAAAAACAATAATACATTTTTCAATAACGACAAAACAACTACTATTTTACATGCTGCACCACAGATAAATAATTATCGGATAATAAATCCAGAGCAGGATTTTACAAACTGGTGCCGTGATAACAAAGATAAATATGAATATCTTAAAAATTTAAATGATTTTTAAAAAACTTTGGAACAACCGGAACAAAATAAAAAATAAATAATTGCACCCAGCGTTGCACCCAGACATATAAAAAGAGCCTTCGAGATTTTCTCTCGAAGGCTCTGAACCCTTGAATTTGGCGGAGTGGCAGGGATTTGAACCCTGGCGGGAGTTGCCCCCCCTAACGATTTAGCAAACCGTCCTCTTCAGCCACTTGAGTACCACTCCAATTGACTTACTTAATTAGTATACACTATGTTTTGCTGTTTGGCAAGTATTTAAAGCAACAATTTTAAATTTTTTCTGCGTTTCTGCGCGGCCGCTCGTATTCCACATCGCCGTTGGCCAGCGCCCACAGATAAAAACTGGCTACCGAAGCATATGGGCTGTAACGTTTATGGTACCTTTCTGCCAGCGCCGGGGTTATTTTTTTATGCCCATACAGCCTTTTAAGCCCGTTTTGAATGGCAGCGTCACCAAAACTTAATATGTTTTTACGCCCCAGCGAAAAAATAAGCTGCATTTCCGCCGTCCATTTGCCAATGCCGTCCAGCTTTACCAGTTCTGCAATAACTTCTTCGTCAGCCATAGCCGCAAAAACGTCAAAATCAATTTCGCCATTCAGCACTTTTTGCGCCAGGCGTTTAATATACACGCTCTTGCGCCCGGATAAGCCGCAGCCGCGCAGCTGTTCCTCTGTTACTGCGTCAATCGCCTGCGGCGTAACAACACCTCCCAGTAATTCCGTAAAGCGCCGCCAGACGCTTGCTTTGGCGTGGCGCGATATTTGCTGCCCCGCAATGGAATTAACAAGCGATACGAAAATATCGGGGTATAATTCTCTTTGAATAACCCCGGCTTTTTCGATAACGGCAGCCAGACGCTTGTCTTTCTTTTTTAAATAATTCAGTTCTTTTTCGCCGTATTCAAAATAAAGCATAGCGCTCCCATAATAAAAAACGCGCCTTGAAAGGCGCGGTAAAATCGTGGCGGAGAGGGTGGGATTCGAACCCACGGAGGCTTGCACCTCGCTGGTTTTCAAGACCAGAGCCTTAAACCACTCGACCACCTCTCCCTGCTAATTTTTTATTATATGATAAATGTGCTTATCAGTCAAGCGTCATTACTTTAAAATTTCATCCGTACGCGCCAGCACAAAGGCTTCTGTTTCCAGTGCTTTGGCCTCCAGCATCTGCATTTTGGCCGCTGCCTGCTCCACATAAGCGGCGTCTTTAATAAGCCCAAGGTTAATTTTTACGTTATACAACGCACTGCGCATTGCTGCCCTTGCCACAATGGCCGATACCGTTCCGTCGCTGATGGCATTAGGGTTGCCGATAACAATAATTCTGCGGGCCAAGAGCAGCACTTCCATGCTTTTTTCGGCAATCTGCATGGGAACATCTGCCGCCGCAACAGCAGCCTGCTGGATTGCAGACGTACGCGCCGCTTTTTCTTCATCCGTTGTTTTGGGCATTTTATACGCCGCCATAAATTTGCGGAATACAGCCGCATCATCATCTGCAAGCGCCGTCAATTCTTCGCGCAGTTTACCGGCAGCGGCAATAATCTGTGCAGTTTGCTGCTCATTTTCTTCGCTGCCTGCTTTACCCACAGTTAAATTGGCAAGCATGGCCGTAAGCGCCGCCGCAACAGCCCCGCAAAGTGCCGAAGCCGCACCGCCGCCCGGTGTCGGCGCTTTGGACGCCAGTTCTTCCAAAAAAGTTCCGCAAGTTATAGTGCTTAAATTTTCCATATTAACCTCCCGTTACTTTAAAATCAAATGTTTATTATTATAATCAAAATTTATTTGCCCTGCCTTTTTTAGTGCCGTGCCTAAAACATCAAGGTCCTTACCGCTTTCGCGGATAATTTCCGCACCTTTTACAGATGTATAACCGTCGCCGCCGGAAAGCAGAAAATCATTAACAGCAACGCTGTAATATCTCTCAGGGTTCAGCATACTGCCGTCTGCCAACTGCACAGATATTAACCTTCCGCCTTCCGGCGCAGTTAAATCTGCCGTTACAGTAATCCCGGCAAAACGCACCCTGCCAATTTCCTTACTACCCAGCCCGTGCTCCAAAGCCTTTAAAATATCGCTGCCACGCAGCCTCACAACATATAAGGTATTATTAAACGGAAAAATCTGTTTCAGCGCTCTCAGCGTAACATTGCCCGCAGGCAGATTGGAGCGGATTGCCCCGCCGTTATAAAGAGTTATATCCGTTTGCAGTTCACTGTTAATTAAATCCATAAAATAATCAGCCAGCGGCGATTCACCGTACTTTTCGTTAGCAAGATGCTGCTTATTATAAGCCAGCACCTTGCTGTAAGCGGCATCAACACGCTCAAAATACGGCTGCAAAAACGCTGCTGCCTTACTGTCGTGTTCTTGCGTTAAAGCTTCGGTTTCATAAACATTGGCCTCTGCCTGTGTAATTTTGCCGGCATCCGCATCATAAAACAGCTTTATATGCCCGATTTGCCTGCCGTATTCACCTGCCTGCACTGCCGGAATGCCCTTATAAGAGCAGGCAAACACGGTATGGCTGTCGCCTGACGCCACAGCATCAATGCCTTTCAGGTTATCCATAACAGGCACTATTGCGCCTGTCAGCATGCCGTTTTCCATCTGTCCGCCGATATGCGCCAAAAGCACAATTACCTGCACGCCGTTTCTGCGGAGTTGCGCGGCATATTTATTTGCCGCTTCTGCCGGAGAGGTAAGTTTCAGCCCTGCCACTCTGTCAGGCTTTACTTTTTTAAACGCCTGCTCATCAAGCACGCCTATAATGCCTGTTTTTATGCCATTGAGTTTAACAACGGCATAAGGCGCAAACGGTGCGGGAATATTGCCGTTTGCATCTGTAATATTAGCCGCCAAAAGCGGAAAATCAGCGGCTTTGGCCTGACGCACAATAGTCGGGAAATTATAATCGAAAGCATGGTTGCCTGCACAATTTGCGGCAAACCCCATAATATTCATGGCTTCCACAGCGTTCAAACCGTCAAAGCTGTCTGCGTCGATGCTGCCTGACAGCATATCGCCGCCGCCAACAATAAGCGTGCCTTTGGGGTTAGCTGCCGTAAGTAAATTAAGCGCAGCAGCCAAACGCGCAGCGCCGGGCGCATTTTCTGCGGCACGCAGCCTGCCGTGCAAATCGTTAACGCTGTAAATATCTATCTGCACCGGCGCGGCTTCTGCTAAAAAGGCTGCGCAGCACAGCATGATTACAAAAAATAAATTTATAAACCGTTTCATAACATCACCAACAAAATAATTCTGCCTGCATTATTCGCTGCCGCAGGGCAAAATACCTGCAAAAAAAGCAGGGCGTTAATCCCTGCTCTTATTTTGCTCCAGATATCTTTTTACAAGCACCGCCGCCGCATAGCCGTCCAGCGGTTCCGGCGGAACACGCAAACCTTCCGGCAGCAGCGCACGCCAGCCGTGCGGTTTGTTAAGCTGCCAGTACAAAGTGCGTGCCTGCTCCGTACTGTGTTTTTCGTCAATTTCTATTACCGGCACGGCAGTAAAAATCTGCGCCAGCACTTTATGCACCGGCTGCGTATTGGTGCCGTTGCCGATAATTACTGCCTGCGGCAGCCCTTTGCCGCTGCAAAGCAGGTTCAGTGCTTCCGTAAGTTTTTTTGTTTCCACCCATTCGGCGTTTAAAACTTCGCCCTGCGGCGTTACCTGCGCCACGCCGGTTTTAAAGGTGCCGGGGTCTATGCCAAGCAAAAAACCGTTATTCAGCATCTTCAACCTCTAAACGCAGCAGCACCGGGCCGGAGGTATAAATATCGCCGCGGGCATACGCCTTAAGCATAACTTTGCCGCCAAGCGCCGCCATTTTCTCGCCGGTCTGCACCATAGTTCCCGCGTCAAGGTTGCCTACCTTGCCGGTCAGCGGGTCGGGCATTACGCCGGCGCTTACAGCCGTATGGTTAACGGAATTGAGGAACATTAAAATTTCACGGTCCAAACCGTATTTAATGCCGCTTACATCTATAACTTTGCTGTAAATCAGCTCGTTGTTTTTATATACACATTCGTTATGCACCAGTTCAATAGTGCAGATTGCAGGCTCAGCGGCTATAATGTTTGCCACGGCGCGCAGCCTTACAAACACATTGCCGTCTGCCGCCTGAATTTCTTTTAAAGCCGCCTGGATAAGTTCGTTAGGCAGCCACAAAACGCCTACCGGTTCTTCGCTGCGGATGCCCATGCGCTGCATTGCCGCTTCGTTTGCCGCGCTCAGGAACATTTCAAACTGTTTGGTATTTTCGGCATCGGCAAGCTTGCTGCTTAAAACTCCTGCATAAATTACTTCGCCGCTGCGGTATACAACATCGCCCTCACGCATGGCAACAATGCCGCGGCGCAGGCGTTCGGTAGTAGCTTCCAGCGAATTAACTTCTTTTTCAAGCGTTGCCTTCGATTCCGAAAGGCTGTTTACTTCCGCACGGGCACGCCCAAGTTCTTCGCGGCTGCTGTTAACCTCATTCTGGAGATGTGCTTTTTCGGCATTAATAGCCTCAATTTCTCCGTCAAGGTCCTGTATTTCCTTGTTGCGGTCAGCAAGGGCGGCACGGGCTTTATCCATTTCTTCCGCCGCTATGGCCTTTTCCCTGTTCAGGCTGCTCAGTTCGTCCTGCAAACGTTCCATGCCAAACATTGCCGTCCTGGCACTGTCCGAAGATATTGCCATAACGATAATGGTCGTCGCCGCAATCAGCACGCCGGTAATTACCGTCATCAGCACCGAGGTATAGTACGGCCTCAGCCCGAAAACAGACAATTTTTTCTTACCTATTTTACTGCCCAGTTTATCGCCAATAAATGCAATCAGGCCGCCGACAACAGCCAGAATAATTATCAGGCGCAACCCAAACATAAACTCACCCCATTGGTTTTACGCATTTTTCTGCCGTAAAAGATAAATACCTACCATCAGGCAAATAATGTTCGGCAGTGCGCAGGCCAGAAAAGGATTCATCGCCCCGCCTTTGCCAAGGCCCGTTGTAAAGGTCATAATCGCGTAGTAAATAAAAATAACTATAATGCTCAGCCCCAGGCCGATGGACGAACTTGTGCGCTGTTTCTGCGTTCCCAGCGGCGCGCCTATCATAGCAAAGAAGAAGCTGGCCATAGGTATAAAGATACGCATGTAAATTTCGCACCAGTGACGCGCAGTAGGCTGGTCCTGCATTTCCAGCATGTGTATGTATTCGCGCAGTTCGCGGATGGTCATTTCTTCCGGCTCTTTCTGTTCCCAGGAAATTTGTTCCGGGGCGATGTCCAGAGGAATTATCTGCTCATCAAATTTGGCAGTACTTTGCAGTCCTGCTTCATCATGAACGGAATAAACCGTGCCGTCAATCAAACGCCAGGAACCGTTTTCCCAGCGGCCCTCTTTGGCAGTCTGAATTCGTGCCAGTTTATGGTTGTCAAATTCCTCGATGGTAATATCCATCATTCTGCCGGATTCTTCTTCAAAGCGGCGGGCGTAGGTTAAACGCTGGGTGTCGCCGCTCATGGTTTTAATGATAACATTATCCTGCGTTTTCGGCTTGGTGTTCTTTTTAATCTGGTATTCCAAAACGCGTGTGTACTGCACTTTGGAAGCAGGCACAACTTTTTCGGCCCATACAACCGAGAACATGCTGACAATAAACGCCACTATCAGCACCGGCGCCACAATGCGGTAATAGCTGATGCCGCCGGATTTCATGGCGATAATTTCGCTTGAACCGGACAATTTGCCGAACGCCATGAGCGATGCCAGAAGCATCGACATCGGGAAAGTGTAGTTAATTACTTCCGGCAGGCTGTAAAAGAACAGCCATGCCACACTGTCCCAGCTGGCGCCGTATTTGGTCATGTACTGCGTAATGCGGTACAGCATGGAACTGGCAATAAAAATACTTGAGAAGGAGGCTATACCGAAGATGAACGGATACAGCAATTCGCTCAGTACATATCTGTCTAACAAACGTAAACGCATCTTCTTCCCCCCTACATGCTAAAGTTTTCACCAAGGTAGTATTTGCGCGCTACCGGGTCGTTGGCAATGGTCTCGCTGTCGCCGTGCAGCAATATTTCACCATTGGCAAGAATGTATGCTTTATCAACAATGCTCAGCGTTTCGCGCACGTTATGGTCGGTAATCAGAATGCCGATGCCGCGCTGCGCAAGATGGGCAATCATATTCTGAATATCGGCAACGGCAATCGGGTCGATACCGGCAAAAGGCTCATCCAGCAGAATGAACGCCGGGTCTGTTGCCAAAGCGCGGGCAATTTCCACGCGGCGGCGTTCACCGCCGGAAAGTTCCGTGCCTTTGTTTTTGCGGATATGGTCGATATGAAACTCTTCAACAAGTGCGTTCATTTTTTCATAACGCTCTTTTTCCGGCACATTGTTGGCTTCCAGTATTGCCAGTATGTTTTCTTCCACCGTCATTTTGCGGAAGATGGAAGCCTCCTGCGGCAGATAACCGATACCGGCACGCGCGCGCATATACATCGGCAGGCCGGAAATATCCTGCCCGTCCAGCGTTACCGTGCCGGAATCCGGCTTGATGATGCCTACTATCATATAAAAGGTAGTAGTTTTGCCGGCGCCGTTAGGACCAAGCAGGCCTACTATGCTGCCCTGCTCCACACGGATGCTGACATTGTTTACAACGCGTCTGTCCGCATATTCTTTTACAAGATTAGCTGTTTCAATTACCACTATGCTGCCTCCACTTGTCCGGTGGTTTCTGCTGCTGCGTTTTGGGCTGCAGCTTCTGTCTGCGTTCCTTCGCTGCCTGCTGCGGCAGTATTTGCCTCAGCCTGTGCGGGCTGCTTTTCGGGAACATACACAATCTTAATATTGCCAAATGCTTCGGCACGCTGCCCTGCTGCGGCATTGCCTGCATTATTCATAATCAGGCGGTTGCCGGAAACGGTATTGCCGTCCTGAGTTGCGGTTGCGTTGCCGATAAGTTCTACTTTGCCGTCGTTATTGGTGTCGTAAATTGCTTTATCCGCCTTTGCGGTTAAATTACGCGGCGGGCTTACAATATCGACATTGCCGGTAGCTTCTGCAAGGCCGGTTTTGCCGTTATAGGTAATCTGCGCTGCTGTAAGCACGCTGCCGTCGGTAGAAGTTAACTGACCCCAGGAGCCGATGGTTTCAGCGTATTCGGCATCGCTGTGATAGTCAATCTGCTCTGCCGTAAGCGTTTTATCTTCTTTGGTAACGGATGCTTCGCCTACTGCGGAAACAAAATCTTCATTATGCATTACAAAGGTTGCGCAGGTAATATGGGCATCGTCTTTATCGGCAACAACGCCGCCGGTAAGTTTGCCGCTCATGGTCTTACTGTTAAATTCCGCAGCTGCGGCCGTAGCCTTGCCGCCGTCATGCAAAATTACCACATTGCCTTTGGCAGTACCGTTGCCGCTGGTCATATCATATTCAATTTCGTCGGCTTTAACATTAAAACCGCTGCCCTGTGCCGCAAAGGCCGGCACATATAAAGCAGATGAACCTAACAGCATAAAAGCCGCTGCCAGCGCCGCTACTGATTTTATTTTCATCATTACAGTTCCCCTTTCTGTACTTCGGCATGTCCGCTTAATTTAAAATGGTCAAATTTACTGCTGGTAACAATTTTATCGGCCAAAGCCGTATGTTCATCTTTAACAACTTTTACTTTGCCGGTCGCCGTAATAATATCGTCCTTCTGGTTCCAGCTGATTTCTTCGGCAGTTATCTCCCCTCCGGTAGAAAGCGTTGCTTTTACGCCGCGGTCGAGGGCAAAGTTCTTATCGTCGTTATTAATTTTGCCGCCGCCGGCCGTAACATCAATTACAGAACCGTCCTCACGGTAAATTTTACCCTTAACGCCTTTCATTACAGCTTCGCCGCTGCCGGAAATGCTTTCCAGCGCTTCAACCGAAAACTCCCACAGGCGTCTGCCGTCCTGCTCGCGGCTGACGGTAGTGTTTTTTACTACTGCGCTTACCGCATTGGAAGCGGTATTTTCCGGGTTCTTCGGCGCCTCGCCGCCAAACATCAGCCAGGCAATTATTGCTGCTGCAATGGCAATGCCGCCTGCAATCAGCAAAAGCCCCTTATTTTTCACCTTGCTTCAGCTCCTTTTCTTCCGGCGGTGTGTACGGGGTATTCCAACGGTGCTGGAACCACAGCCAGTTATCCGGGTATTCTTTTATAACTTCTTCAACAATCTGCGTCATTTTCAAAGTTACGTTATAATCATCGGCCTTACGGTCGCCGGTGTCTTCGTAGTAAATAGGGTCTTTAACAATCGCCAGATGCCCGTAATTGCCTTCCTTGCGCACAATAAATATCGGCACAATCGGCGCTTTGAACTTTCTGGAAAAATAAGCAGGCCCGGTCGGCGTTGAAGCCATTTTGCCGAGGAACGGAACAAAAATACCGTCATAGCCGCCGTCCTGGTCGGCAATAAGCCCCAGCATGCGTTTTTTCTTCATGGCGCGGGCACAGCCCAGAATTTCACTGGTACCGCGCGAAAAAATTTCCTGCCCTACGCCCTTGCGCAGTTCATTCATAAAATCGCTGTAAATGTGGTTCGGCTGCGGTTTTTCCACCGCGCTCAGCGGAAAGCCCGACAACGCCAGCGCCGCACCCAGCCATTCCCAGTTATCCATATGGCAGGCCAGCATTACAACGCCTTTGCCTTCGCCGAGTGCTTCCCATAAAACATCGGGGCGGTCAAAGGTTACCAGCCCGCGGATATTGTTTTTATTTAATGCCGGCATATGCATAATTTCCATAAAAGTTGCGCCCAGCTTGATAAACAGGCTGCGGATGGTTGCTTTGGCCTGTTCGTCCGAATAGCCAAGGCGTTCTTTTATTGTTTCTTCCGCCCTTATGCGCTGTTTTTTGGCAATTATGTAATAAAGCCTGCCAAGCCCCAGGCCGATTTTTACAACCAGCTTATAGGGCAGGTGGCTGATTATCCAGCTCATGCTTTTTAATAAATAGTAAAGCCACATTATTGTGAATCTCCCTGTCCCTGCTTCATATAAGCATTTACAATTTCATTCCATTTGCCCTGTGCCTTTAAAATAAGTTCTGCCGCTTCGCGCACCGCTCCGCGCCCGCCGTTATTTGCGGCAACAAAGCTGCTGGCAGAAATTACCTCCGGCGCAGCATCTGCCGGGGCACAGGCTAGCCCGGCATATAAAAGCGCAGGCAGGTCGTTTAAATCGTCGCCCATATAGGCAATTTCTTCCTGCTCAATCCCTCCTGCCGCGGCAAGGTCTGCCAGTATTTTTCTTTTATCTTTAATGCCCTCATAAAGCTCTGTAATGCCCAGTTCTTCCGCCCGGCGGTGAATAATGGCGCTCTTGCGGCCGGTAATAATTGCCACACGCACGCCGCTGCGCAGAAGGCAGCTCAGCCCAAGCCCATCGCGCGCGTTGAAGGCTTTAAAAAGTTCGCCTTCCGCGCCGATATTCAGGCTGCCGTCCGTCAGTACGCCGTCCACATCAAGGGCCAGCAGTTTTATTTTGGAGGCATTTTTTACGTTTCTTTCCATTATACCACGCCCTGACGTACAAGGTCAGTCATATGCAAAAGCCCGATAACATGGTTTTCAGCATCTACAACCGGCAGTACCGTAATCGGTTTCGGGCGGTTGCTTTCCATGATATGCAAAGCCTGTGCAGCCAGTTTTTCTTTGGTAATGGTTTTCGGGCTGGCCGTCATAAGTTCCGTTACCGGGCGTTTTAAAAAGTCCACGCCTTTGCTGAGCCCGCGGCGGATATCGCCGTCTGTCAGCACGCCCAGCATTTTGTTGTCGTCATCAACAACGGAAACAGCGCCAAGGCCCTTGTCGGTAATAACAAAAAGTGCGTCCTGCACGCTGATATCTGCCTTAACAAGCGGGTTTTCCGTACCGCTGTGCATAATATCCTCAACAGTAAGAAGCAATTTGCGGCCCAGAGAGCCTCCAGGATGGAATACCGCAAACTGGCTGGCCGTAAATTTGCGTTTTGAAAGCAGCGCCAGTGCCAGCGCATCGCCGTAAGCAAGCGCCGCGGTTGTGCTTGAAGTAGGCGCAAGCCCGAGCGGGCAGGCTTCTCTCGTAACACCGACATTTAAAACAATATCAGAATTTTTGGCCAAAGTGGAATTGGGATTGCCCACCATGGCAATTAATTTGGCGCCTATTCTGCGCAGCGAAGGCAGTATATGCAGCACTTCGCCGGTTTCACCGCTGTTGGAAAGCGCAATAACAACGTCGCCTTCGGTTACCATACCCAAGTCGCCGTGAATGCCTTCTGCCGGGTGCAGGTAAAAAGAAGGCGTGCCGGTGCTGGCAAGCGTTGCTGCCATTTTGCGCCCGATAATGCCCGATTTGCCCATGCCGGTAATAACGGTGCGGCCGGGGCAGGCCATAATCATTTCAACCGCTGCTTTAAAATGTTCGTCTATGCGTTCAACCTGTTCCAGCACGGCTTCCGCTTCCATACGCAGAACCTGCCGCGCCTGTTCCAGCATTACATCTTCCATCAGGAAATCACTCCTTTAAACGCAGGCAGCCAATCAGCCGCGTACAATTTTATCTATGGCCAGCACGTCTTTCAAGAGTGCTTCCAAATTATCCAGTTTTACCATATTCGGCCCGTCCGAAAGAGCTTCAGCCGGGTTATCGTGTACTTCAAGGAACAAAGCGTCGATGCCTACTGCGGCAGCCGCCCTTGCCATATGCGGCACATACTGGCTCTGGCCGCCGGAGGAAGTACCCTGCCCGCCGGGAATCTGCACGCTGTGGGTAGCGTCCATCACAACCGGGTAACCGAGTTCGCGCATAATGGCAAGCCCGCGCATATCCGTAACCAGAGTGTTATAGCCGAAACTTGCGCCGCGCTCTGTAAGCATAATGTTGTGGTTGCCGGCTTCTTCAATTTTTTTGATAACGTTTTTCATATCCCACGGGGCAAGGAACTGGCCTTTTTTTACGTTAACGGTTCTGCCAGTTTTTGCAGCCTGATAAACAAGGTCAGTCTGGCGGCACAAAAATGCCGGAATCTGCAAAATATCGGCAACTTCCGCCACGGGTTCTGCCTGCGCGGGTTCGTGAATATCCGTTACAATGGGTACGCCCAAATCTTTTTTAATCTGTGCCAGAATGGCCAAACCTTCTTTTAATCCCGGCCCGCGGAAAGAATTATAGGAAGAACGGTTTGCTTTATCGAAAGATGCCTTAAAAACATAGGGCATGCCGAGTTTATCTGCAATGGCTTTGGCACGCTGGCCAATCATCAGGCTGCGTTCATAGCCTTCCAGTACGCAGGGGCCTGCCATAAGCAGCATGGGGCAGCCCTGCCCAACTTTATAATTGCCAACTGTTACTATATTCATGTCTGCCTCCTTTATTTACTGATAGTTATTTTTTAGTTATTTATTGTTTTTTGCCGCAAAAAGCTTGTTAATTGCTTCCAAATCTTCGGGAGTATCAATGCCGATACCCTGAAAATCACTTTCAAGCACTTTTATTTTATAGCCGTTTTCCAGCGCGCGCAGCTGTTCAAGCCCTTCCACCTTTTCAAGCATGGTAGGTTCCAGCGCTGCGTACTGCAGTAAAAAGTCACGGCGGTAAGCATAAACGCCAACATGTTTATAAACGCGCATTTCTTCAATCTCGTTGCGCGGATACGGAATCAGGCTGCGCGAAAAATACAGCGCATAACCGTTGTCATCCGTTACAACTTTTACGGCAGCCGGGTCGTTGTATTCGCTTTCCTTCATCGGCACCTTCATGGTTGCCATTTTTAAATCGTCATTGCCTTCAAAGGCTTTGGCCAGACGGTCAATAATATCCGGGTCAATCATCGGCTCATCGCCCTGCACGTTAATAATTACATCAACATCAGGATACTGCATGGCAACTTCCGCCAGACGGTCAGTTCCGCTCGGATGGTCCGGCGAAGTCATCACGGCTTTGCCGCCGAAGCCTGTAACGGTATCATAAACTTTTTCGTTGTCCGTTGCTACAATTACATCATCCGGTTCTTCCGCTTCGCAGGCGCGCATATAAGTATGCTGAATCATCGGCTTACCGGCAATCAGCGCCAGCGGCTTGCCCGGCAGCCGAGTGGAAGCATAGCGGGCCGGAATTACACATAAAACCTTCATTATTTCTTCGTCTCCTTTTTAATGGCATTGACAATTGCTTTTTCAAACAAGTCCTGCCCTTCGGTAATCATAATATCCATGTTTAATATGTACAGCGGCAAATCCCTGTTGAAGTAAATGAATTCCGTCGGAATTTTAACCGCGTCTTTACCGGTTGTAATAAGCGCCACCGCTTCTTTGCTGGCCGCACGCTCGCTGATGTACTGCATTTCCAGCATACCGTAATCGTGGTGGTCAGGATAGCGGATTGCTTCAAGGATATCAAGCCCGATACCGGCAAGAGTCTGCTCGAAAGAGGACGGGTTGCCGATAGCGGAAAAGACCATAACTTTTTTGCCCTCCAGTTCGGAAAGTTCCAGCGTATTTTCATGAATGCCCTTGTACCAGTCGGCAATTTCGACAAAGTTTTTCGGGTGATGGATACTTTCGATAACCGGGGCACGGTCGTTATATTTTGCAAGGTTTTTGCGGAGGTTAATACGGCTGAACTGCGAGCTCTGGTCGGTTTTGGTGAGCAAAAAGAGCCCGGCCCTGTCCAGATGCTTCAGCGGCTCGCGCAGTGTGCCGCGCGGCAGCAGGCAGCCATTGCCAAACATATTGTAAGTATCTACCAGCACCACATCAAGGTCGCGGTACAAATGCCAGTGCTGATAGCCGTCGTCCATAATAATTACTTCGGCCTTCATTTTATCTACGGCAAACTGTCCGGTAACGGCACGGTTTTTACCGATAATAACGGGAATGCCAGGCAAGGTTTTCGCCATCAGGTAAGCTTCATCGCCTGCCTCATAGGCCGTCATGAAAATCTTCTTGCCGTCACTTACCACGCCCAGCTCTTTATCCCAGTGAGAGCGGTAGCCGCGGTTTAAGATAACAACATTATAGCCCATGCTTTTAATCATTGCCGCAACTTTCTGCGCGGTAGGAGTTTTGCCCGTACCGCCAACGGTAATATTGCCGATGGAAATTACGCAGCAATCAAGTTTTGTCTGTTTAAAAAAGCCCACGTTATACAGCCACAATTTGCTGCAAACGCCAAATTCGTACAAATAAGAGAAGAAACGCAGCACCACTAAAAGCACGCTGCCCATAAAAGGAGTTTCCGTGCCGTGCACCATCTGGTACACATACTGAATAATATAATCAGCATGGCGCAGGCTGATACCGCCCTCATCATTAAGATTGCGAATATTGGTCGGGTAACGCGACATAATAGTTGCCGGAACAGTAGTAATGCGCAGCAAATCTTCAAGATATTCAATACTGCGCACGGCAGCACCGCGGTTTTCCTTAATAACCTGCAAAGACGCTGCGCCCATTTTGGCTCGGCGTTTATCATCGTTTATAATATCCAGCAGCTCTTTGGTAAGCTCGGGTATGCCGCTCACCATTTTGCAGGCGCCAACCTTGCTCAAAAGCGAATAGGAATCTTTAAAGTTCTGCATACTCGGGCCAACCAGAATAGGTTTGGCATGAGCGGCAGGTTCAAGTACGTTATGTCCGCCGTGGTTAATTAAAGAACCGCCCACAAATACCACATCGCCGACGGAATAAATGCGCCCCAGTTCGCCGATGGTGTCAATCAAAAGCACCGGATACTGCGGACGTACGCCGTCAATTTTCAAAAGTTTGGAACAGAGCCCAACTTCATAACCAAAATGCCCAACCAGGCGCACAATTTCGTTAGTGCGTTCCGGCTTACGCGGAGCAATAACAAGGCGCGCCTCGGGATAAGTTTCTTTAATGGTTTTAAAAGCCTCCAGCATGGCTTTTTCTTCGGTAGGATGGGTAGAACCGGCAACAATAACCGGATACGCCCCTTCGATGCCCAGTTCTTTTTTATAATTATCCAGATCTTCCTGCGTTACTTCCGCATAGGTCTGGTCAAACTTGGTGTTGCCCGTTACATAAATTTTGCTGGGGTCTGCGCCCAAATGGCGGATATAATCGGCGTCAATGCTGGACTGCATGCAGAAACGGCTTACAGTATTCAGCATATCATCCCAAATGCCGTACAAATAGCGGTAGGTTTTCACCGATTTTTCGGAAATACGGCCGTTAACCATCATTACCGGGATATTGCGTTCACGCAGCGCGCGCAGAAGATTAGGCCACAGTTCTGTTTCTACCGGCATAAAAATGCGTGGACGGATTCGTTTTACAACGGATTCCGACACAAAAGGCAAATCCAGCGGGAAATAAATAATGGCATCTGCTTCCGGAATAATCTGGCGCGCCATATCATAACCGCCAACCGTAACTGCCGAAACCAGAATCGGAATTTCCGGCATTGCCTTGCGGATTTCCTTTACCAGCGGGCTGGTTGCTACAATTTCGCCAACGGACGCACCGTGAATCCAAATACAGCCCTTAAGCGCAACGGCTTCAATTTCTTCATCGCGGATACCGCCAAGGCTCTGGCGTATCCTGCGTGTAAAGCCTTTTTCACATATCGAACGGTAGATGAAATACGGCATTACGAGGAAAAATGCGCCAATCATCAGTAAGTTATAAATTATATACATCGGCTACCCTCATTTCGTTTCCTTGCTGCGGTACTGGATTTGATAAAGATGGGCATACAGCCCGTTTCTGGCAATCAGTTCATCATGCGTGCCTGCTTCCACAAGCGCGCCATGTTCAAGCACCAGAATCTTATCGGCATTTTTAATTGTCGAAAGGCGGTGCGCAATTACAAAGGACGTACGCCCTATCATCAAACGGTCAAGGGCATCCTGTACAACGCGTTCGCTTTCTGTATCAAGTGCGGATGTCGCTTCATCCAGAATTAAAATGCGCGGATTTTTAAGTATTGCCCGGGCAATAGAAATGCGCTGGCGCTGGCCGCCGGAAATATTCACGCCGCGGTCGCCGAGCATGGTTGCATAACCCTGCGGCAGCTGGCTGATAAATTCATCGGCATTAGCTGCTTTGGCAGCGGCTTTTACCTCATCAGGCGTTGCATCAAGCCGCCCGTACAAAATGTTGTCATAAACGCTGCCGTTAAAAAGCATGGTTTCCTGCGGCACTATGCCAACCTGCCCGCGCAGGGAATCAAGCGTTACATCTTTAATGCTGTATCCATCTATGCGGATGTCGCCGCCGGTAACATCATAAAAACGTGGCAAAAGGCTGGCAATGGTAGATTTGCCTGCGCCGGAAGGTCCGACTATGGCAATTACCTCACCGGGGTTAACGGTAAAGGACAAACCGTCCAGCACTTCTTCCTGCGGATTGTAGGAGAATTTTACGTTATCAAACTCAACCTTGCCATTAACAGGCGGCAGAACTTTGGCATTAGGGATTTCCTTAATGGCTTCCGGCAAATCAAGTATGCCGAAAACACGGTCGCCGGCAGCAAGCGCTTTTTGAATGCTTGCCGCTACTTTTGTAAGGCGCTTGATAGGGTTGGCAATATTAACCGCGTAAACCAAAAACGCAACCAGCGCACCTGCCGTAATATCGCCGTCTATAACGCTGCGCCCGCCGTACCACATAACAACTGTTACGCCTACGGCAGCTACAAATTCAACTGTCGGTGTAAGCAAAGCATTCAGCTTGATGTTTTTCATGTTGGCATAAAAGTTTTCTTTATTTTGGTTATCAAATCTGTCAATTTCGTAGTCTTCGCGCACAAACGATTTAATAACCCGAGCCGAAGATACGGTTTCCTGCAAAACGGAGGTCAGTTCTGCCGTACACTCCTGAATTTCACCGCCGTTTTTACGGATTTTCTTGCCGAAATAATCCATGAACCACAAAACAACCGGGAATGTACAGAAGGTAAACAGCGTCAGTTTCCAGTCCAGCCACAGCATAGCTACGATACTGCCGATAAGCACCAGCCCTTCCGTTACAAGCTCTACAGCTTTTTCTACCATTGCCGTCTGCAAAGCGGCAACGTCGTTGGTAACGTAACTCATAATGGTACCGGTTTTATTTTTATCATAAAAAGCCAGGCTCAAACGCTGTAATTTACGGAAAATTTCACCGCGTATGTCAATAACAACCTTCTGTCCTACCCAACTCATCAAATAGCTTTGCCCATAAAAGAACAATCCGCGGATAATGAAGATTACTACTATACTGATAGCTATTACGTACAGCATAAAAGTATCTTTCTGTACCAGAACCTTATCTACCACATCTTTAATAATCCACGGCAGGTACAAATTGCAAGCCGATGCCATTACAGTGCATAAAATAGCCATCATCAGGCGGTGCATGTACGGGCGTATGTATTTTAAAAGCCTTAAATATAAATTCATTTTTTCTCCTTGGCTACGCGGAGTACAAGTTCCGCAACTCGGTTTACCGCACCGGGGGCGCCCAATCTTTCTCTTACGTACTCTAAATCCTGTTTCATCTGAGCATTGCGTTCAGGTTCCAAAAGCTGCAGTGCTTCCTGCGCCGTTTTTTCAGGCGTAAAGTTCTCCTGCAATAACTCCGGCAAAATATGCCTGCCTGCCACAATGTTCGGCAGCCCGATATCAGGTATGTTAATAACCCTGCGGGCAATAAATGCCGATATGGGAGAAGTTTTATACACTATAACGCAACCCAGCCCGCACAACGCAGCTTCAAGAGTTACCGTTCCGCTGGTGGCAAGCGCCAGGTCTGCAACGTTCATTACGTCGTAAATATGCCCTTCCACAATTTTCACTTTCAGGCCGCTTTTTTCAATCATGCCTTCCAGCATTTCTTTAGGTATTGTAGAAGCTCTCGGCATGGCAAAATCAATATCGGGTTCTTTTTCAGAAATTAACTTTGCCGCGTCAAGAAGCGTTGGCAGCATTTTCTGTATTTCCATTAAACGGCTGCCCGGCAGGAGCAAAATCAGCCTGCGGCCGCTTTGTTTACCGGCAAAATCCAAAGCCTGCTTTCTGTCAAGTTCCGGCTTTACTATATCTATCAGCGGATGGCCGACAAATTCCACATCAGCCCCTGCTTCTTTATAAACATCGTATTCAAACGGAAAAATAGAAGCTATTTTGGTAACCAGCTTTGCCACTTTCGGCGCACGCCCTTTGTTCCAGGCCCATGCAGAAGGCGGTATGTACGAAACAACGGGAATACCCTTGTCTTTTGCAAGTTTTGCAAGCTTCATGTTAAACCCGGGGTAATCAACTGTAACCAGGCAGTCCGGCCTGTGTTCATCCATTACCCTGCCGAAATCACTGCGCAGCTTGAAAAGCGCCGGCAGTTTTTTTACAACTTCTATAAAACCCATTACGCCATGTTCTTTTATATCAAACAAAACCTCGCCGCCGGCTTCACGCAGGCAGTCGCCGCCCATGCCGAACACTTCGCAGGAAGGGTCTATTTTTTTCAGTGCCTTTGTTACGGCAGCAGCGTGCACATCGCCGGAAGCCTCACCGGCAGAAATAAGTATCTTGGCCATAACGGTTCCTTTCTTCTATCTGTTTTACTTTATTGCATACCAATTCATTATATATTATAACACAAAAAGGCCGGACTTTAAGTCCAGCCTTGCGTTTTTCTCAATAATTTTTCAATTATTTTGCAACAATCGTTATGCCATGTTCATCAGCAAGGGCAACTACCTTTTCACGCTCGGTTAAAAGCGTATGCCCTGCCTCAATAACCAAAGCCTTGCAGCCCGATTCAATCATAGACTGAATTGTTTTGGTGCCTACGCCCGGCACGTCAAAGCGGTCGTCCTGCGCAGGTTTTGCTGTTTTGGCAACAACGGCGTCTTTGCCGAGTTTGCCGCCGCGCAAAATGCAGGCATCAGTACCTTCTATTGCTTCCACAGCCATAACAGCCATGTTTTTTACAACAACCGTCTGCCCGATATCAAGCCTGCCAATTTCTTTTGCCATTTTATAGCCAAAATCCATATCGGCCAGTTCTTCCGGCGTAGGCTGGCGTTTGGTCAGCACGCCCGGGTCTGGCATCAGCGGCTTAATCAGGTAAGTCTGGTCCATAACAAAAATTTCTTCGCTTTCCAGTTCTTTTACGATAGCGTTCATTATGGTATCGTCCTTACGGTCGGGCACGGAAGAAAGTATTTTTAAAGCGCGCATATCCGGAATGATAGCGCCTTTTTTATACAAAATTTCCTTTGTAACCTTGCCAATCATGGTTACGATTTTAACATTATTCTTTTTTAAAGTAGAAATAATCTTGCCAATTTTTCCGATATGAATATCGTAATAGACATCGGCAACCTCCGGCAGTTCCGGGTCAATATCCGGCACAACGCCGATAGCAACTATACGGCATCCGCGTTCTTTGGCAGATTTTGCAACATCAACAGGCAAATGCCCGATACCGGAAAGCAGCCCCAGGGTTTCAGTTTCCATCAAGCCACCACCTTAATTTTTCGGGGTTCTCAAAATACCGCGCTCTGCCGTACGCAGGAAACGCATTAAATGTTCAACCGGTTCGCAGCTGTCAAGCTCCTGTTCCATGGTTGCGATTGCTTCCTGCAAAGAAAGCCCGCTGCGGTACAGAATGCGGAAGGCCTTTTTCAGCTGGCTGCGCTCTGTCTGCGGAATACCGGCACGTGCCAGGCCAACGCTGTTCAGGCCGAATACATAAGCCGGCTGCCCGGATACAATCATAAACGGCGGCACGTCCTGATTTACATGTGCCTGCCCGCCAATCATAGCACTGCGGCCGATTTTGCAGAACTGATGCACGGCAGCAAGACCGCCGATAACGGCACGGTCTTCAACCGTTACATGCCCTGCCAGAGTTGCCACATTAGACATAATAACATTGTTGCCTACAATGCAGTTATGTGCAACGTGGGTATAAGCCATCATCAAAAGGTTATTGCCGATAATTGTTTTGTTGCCTTCGCCGGTTGCACGGTTTACCGTGGTGCATTCACGGAAAATGCAGCCGTCACCGATAATGGTGGAGCTGTGTTCACCGGCAAATTTCAGGTCCTGCGGCACTGCGCCAATTGAACAGCCAGGGAAGAAGGTGCAGTTTTTGCCTACCGTAGTATGTTCATGGATAACGGCATGCGGATAAAGTTTGCAGCCGTCGCCAATTACAACGTCATCGCCGACAATAGCATAAGCGCCGATTTCAACATTTTTGCCTATTACCGCGTTCGGATGCACAATCGCCGTCGGATGGATTTTATGTACAGGCATTATTACCGAATTCATCATATTCACTCCTCAAAATTAACCGCTCATTTTAATCTGCAAATTCTTATAAACGATTTGCAATTTACTATTATATATTCGCAAATCAAATCTTTTTTTCACTTTCCAAAATCAGCTTTTATAAGCGGTTAACTGCAAAATACGCCGTTTTTCTTTAATTTTTCAGCAAATACAACGTATTTTGTTAAATTATTTTTTTGCGTCCATAATCGCAAAGGTGCATTCACATTCGCAGGCAACCTTGCCGTCAACCCTGCCCTTACATTCACAAACGCCCATGTTACCGCGGATTTTGGTAATAATCGCTTCGGTAATTACCTGGTCGCCGGGAATAATCTGTTTGCGGAAGCGCACATTGTCAATTTTGCCGAATACGGCAATTTTGCCGCGGTTTTCTTCAGGATAAAGCAGTGCTACGCCGCCAACCTGAGCCATGGCTTCAATCATCAAAACGCCGGGCATAATCGGGTCGCCGGGGAAGTGGCCAAGAAACTGCATTTCATTCATGGTAATATTCTTAATTCCCACTGCACGTTTCATTGGTTCCAGTTCAATAATGCGGTCAACCAAAAGCATGGGGTAACGGTGGGGAATAATTTTCTGAATTTCGCTTGCTTCTAATACGGTCATTTTTCTTCCTCCTTTAACTGATAGGCCCTGATTTGTTTTGCCAGCCTCGAATTAAACGCATGCCCTGACTTAACGGCAATAACATGCCCTTTCAGCGCGCCGAGCAAATACAAATCACCGACAACGTCAAGTATTTTATGGCGGATTAATTCGTCCTCAAAACGCATCGGCGTCAAAACCTTGTCTTCATCAAAAATAACTACGTTTTCAATGCTGCCGCCGAGGCCAAGCCCCATTGCCTGCAGCTGCTTGATTTCATGCATAAAGCCGACTGTACGGGCACGGGCAATTTCCTTTAAGAAGCTTTCCTCTGTCAGCTCGATATCAAAATACTGGGTTCCCAGCTTCGGATGCGGATTAATGGAAACAAAGGAAATACGGTATCCGTCATATGGCTGTATGGTAATATATTTATCGCCTTCGTAAACGGCAAAAGACTTAGGCACGGCGTAAACCCTGCGCACAGCCTCCTGCTTAACGCGCCCTGCCTGCAAAATCAAATCGCAGAACACTGCGGCGCTGCCGTCTGTTACCGGCGGCTCCGGCGAATTCATTTCAATGCGGCAGTTGTCAATCTGCATGGCAGCCAGTGCCGCCATTAAGTGTTCAACCGTAAAAACTTCCGCGCCGTTGGCGCTTAAAGTTGTGGCCTTTAAAGTAGAAGTTACGTTTTCTGCCATTGCCGGTATTTCCGGGCGTTCCGGCAAATCCGTCCTGACAAAAACAATGCCTGTATTTACCTCTGCCGGGCAGAGCGTCATCAGCACTTCCTTGCCAGAGTGCAGCCCAACGCCCGTATAAGATACTTTTTGGGCCAAAGTCTGCTGATATTCCTGATTCGGCATACTTTTCCTCCTGTCTGCTGTTTATTTTTTACCGGCAAAACGCTGCCGTCCGTCTTTCCAACGGTCATGCACCCAGAACCACATCGGCGGGTTTTCTATTATTTCGTGCTCCAGCACCGTAATCAGTTCTTTGGTAACATCGTAAAAATCTTTTTCCTTATCTTTAGTGCGCGGCGTGTAAAGCGGCGGATAAATCTTGGCACGCAAAGTTCCGTCCGGATTATTGTGCATAAAAATCGGCAGTATCGGCGAACCGTATAAACGCGACAAGGCTGCCGGGCCATACGGAGTAATGCATTTTTTGCCGAAAAGCTCTATTTCCACGCCGTCATCATTGGTATCCTGGTCAAACAGCACGCCGAGCAAATGCTTTTCCTTCAGCATGCGGCTGATGGCCAAAAGCCCACTTTTGCCGCGGTTATAGGCCACCTTCTGCCCAACCATTTCACGGTATTCGTTTATAAAACGGTCCATCTGGCTGTTGTTCTGCTTGCGCGTGATGGAAAGCATCGGATAACCGTGCAGCGCCACCGTCGCGCCCAAAAGCTCCCAATTGCCGAAATGACCGGTGGCCATGATTACGCCCTTGCCTTCTTTATAGGCTTTTTCAAGATACTCCAGCCCGTCAACGGTTACAAGCTTGTCGATATTATCCGGCTTTAATAATGGAAACCGCATAACCTCAACAATCATCCTGCCGAAACGGTGCAGGCTGTCCTCGGCAATCTGCCTGGCGCGGGCTTCGTCAACGCCAAGGCATTCCTGCACGTTGGCCGCAGCCATTTTAAGCCTCCATTCAGGCGTTGCCATAACCGCAACACTGCCCAGAAAATGCGCCACGCCATTGCGTACAAATTTAGGCGATACGCACATCAGCCAGCTGAAAAATTTAACTATATAATAAGCAATCACTTACAACACGTCCTGCAAAATCTTATTTCTTTAACTCTGCCAAAGCCTTTTCAAGCTCTTTTACTTTTTTCAGCAAATCGCCAACCTTGCGCAGGCTCGCTTCCTGTTTCAGCCATTCTTTATACGGCTGCGCCGGGAAACCGGCACAAACGGAATTATCAGGAATGTTATGGGTAATACCCGTTCTGCCTGCAAACTGGCAGTTGTTGCCGATAGTGATATGGCCTACGGTGCCTACTTGGCCTGCAAAAACGCAGTTATCGCCGGCGGTTACGCTGCCGCTAATGCCGACATGCGCAACAACGAGGCAGTTTTTGCCCAAGACGTCGTTATGGCCGAGATGTACAAGGTTATCAATTTTGGTACCGGCGCCTACAACCGTGCTGCCTGCGGTAGCCCTGTCGATACAGGAATTGCTGCCGATTTCAACCTCGTCCTCCAGCACAACATTGCCTGCCTGCAGAACAAAGCTGTGTTTGCCGGTCTTTTTATCGGTAATATAGCCGAAGCCGTCGCCGCCAATAACAGCGCCCGACTGCAAAACAACCTTATTGCCAAGCACGCAGCCCTCGCGGATAGTTGAGCTTGGATAGAACAGGCAACCTGTGCCGACCTTTACATTTCTGCCGACATATACATGCGGGTAAATAACGGTGCCATCACCGATTTCAGCACCCTCATCAATGTAGGCAAAGGGCATAACGGCAACATCTTTGCCTATTTTCGCACTGGGGGCAATATATGCTTTGTCGCTTACAACACGTTCTACTTCAGCCCTGTGGCGGAACAATTCCAAAAGAGCGGCAAAAGCGGCACGCGGATTTTCCACCCTGATTACCGGGCGGTTATCGGGAAGCGCAGGGTCATCAAAACCAAGCACCATAACGCCTGCCTTGCTTAAATGGCAATGCTCCACATGCGGCGGAACGGCAAAGGAAATGTCGTTGGCACTTGCTTCAACAAGGCCGTTAACACCGGTAACTTTTAATTCAGGTGCGTCATTTTCCAGTTTGCCATGCAAAAATTCTGCTAATTCACGGACAGTTTTTTCCATCATACAGCCTCCTGTATAACCAGCTTATTTAAAAAGCGGACGGCCGTGCCGCCCGCCAGGTTACAGATTTTTTATTTCATTTTGGCAATTACGTCTTCCGTAACATCAACGCCGCCCTGCGGCACTGCGTCTTTAATCAGTACTGCGCCAAGTCCCTTTTCTTTGGCAACTTCGTTTAATGCAGTATCAAGGCTGGCTTTTAATTTATTCTGCGCTTCAGAACGGATAACATTCATTCTGGAAGTATAATCTTCCAGCACTTTTTTGCGTTCGTCCCCGGTTTTGCCTTCCAGGGCAGTATTCATTTCATCCTGCAGTGCTTTGCCTTTGGTTGTTACTTCTTCCTGCACGGTTTTTACAACCGCAGCCTTGCTTTCAACGGCGTGCATGTCAACAACGCCGAATTCTGCATTGCGTCCGCTGCAGCCAAAAGACAACAAAGCTGTTGCAGCCAGTAAACCGGCAATAATTTGTTTTTTCATCTTTTATCCGCTCCTGTTATTTTGATTTCTTCAGTTCTTTTATTACCTCAGCGGTAATATCGTCTGCTTTTACATTTACTTTAACTTTATTAAAAACAATGGTATAACCGCGTTCTTTGGCAAGGCGCGTTACCCTGCTTTCAATATCATGGCTTATTTCCGAGGCAATTTTATCATTGCCTTCTTTAATCTTATCAAGCCTGCCGTCAATTACAGCCAGCACCTTGCTGAAAGCCTCCGGCCCCTGCTGCAAATCCTTATCGTCTTTGGCAATATCGTCCCGCAGCTTTCCGTGCAGCTCGCTGCGCAGCCCGGCAGCATATTCCGCTATGCGCTGCTGCATGGCTTCACGCGCCGGTGCGGTTTTTCCGTCAATAATTTCATTGCGCCTGCGGTTTACTTCTTCCAGCTTATCGAGCATTTCGGTACGTACGCTTTTCAGCTCCGCTTCCACCTGTTTGCGGTCCTCCGGCTTCATACGCACGGTATCAAGGCGCAGCCGCAGGTTAAACAGCCTCAGCTGATAATCGTTTTCAATACTTTCACGCTCAGACGCAAGAATTTCATCTGCTTCGTCAGCGGCTTTTTGCAGAACGGCTTTAAAAGCATGCTGTTCTTCTGCCTGCTTAGCGTAAAGCGAAGTACGGTAATCGGCTTCATAATAACTGCTTTTGCTGTTCTGTTTTATCTTCTGCAATAAAGCCAGCCCGCTTATTTGCTTATGGGCAATATCGGCCTGCTGGTCACGGTAAGCAAGCAGCTTGTCATATTCGGCCAGCCCCTGCTTCAGCGCTTCGTGGCGCGGATGCGCCTTAACAGCTTCTTCCCAGTTAATATAGGCTATCTTTTCGCCGGAACCGGGAATATTTCCGCAGGCACTAAGGCAAAAAACGGCTATGAATATCAGTAATAAAATTTGCAGCTGGCGCATAATACTATCTTCCTTTCATAGCCCCACAGCAAACAGGACCCTGCCGGGTCCCGTAAAATTATTTTCCGCTTTGCAAGGTTTTTGCCACTTCGTCAGTAATATCGAGACCGCCATAAACTACGGTATTTTTTTCAACTACAACTGCCAGTCCTTTTTTATCGGCAACTTTTTTAATGGCTGCTTCAATTTTCTGGAACACAGGTTCCATCAGCTCTTTTTCCTTGTTGGCGATTACTTCCTGCAGCTGCTGGTAATAACGCTGCTTTTCGGTATCGTTCATATCCTTGCTTTTTTCATCAAAATTTTTCTGCTGGGTAGCAACCTCCTGTTTCATGGCATCCTGCACACCGGCAATATCCGGGGACTGTGCCAGAAGCATCTGGTAGTTAACCACACCGATTGCGGATTCGGAAGCTGCCGCCGAAGCGATGCTTGTGAAAGCACCCTGCTGCAATGTAACTGCAAAGCAGCTGAGAACAAAGATTGCGGCAACAAATAAGGAAATCATTTTTACGTTTTTAGGATTGCGTAATTGCTGCATCATAATAAATATCCCTGCTTTCAAATTTAATTATATTTTTAATTATATCAGCCCTGCGTTTATCTTTCAACTAATGCCTATAAATTTCCCACAATGCGGAAATAGGGCTTATCGTTGGAATAAACGTATTCGGCGCTCAAAAATTCGTGAATTCTGTAACGGACAGCTATTTCCGTAGTATCCGTACCGGAAAAATATTCCGTGCGCAACCGCCACTTATTGGTAAAATCGTACTCGCCGCGGTAAACGTTCTGCCCGTCCGGTCCGCGCCGCATGTAGCTCAGCGTTGCCTTGCCCCAGTGGCGCGCATAGCCTGCGGAAAAATCCCAGTCCACTTCGTCAAGCGTAACGCCTGCTTCACCAAAAATTTCGTCCTGTTCGGAAATGAACTTGCCGATATGCGCACGCCCGGAAATATTGTCGTCATTACGGCCGATATCGCCGTAGCCTTCAAACCAGATTTTGTATTTATCCGAGCCCATACCGATTTCCACGCCCAGCGTACTGGCAGGCACAAGTTTTACCGAAGGCTCCAGATTATGCCTCTGTACGGATTTTTCGTTCTTCAAATCCGTTAACAGCAAATTTTCCAGTTCCATCTGGTGCTTTTTCACAAAATCAACAGGCAGTCCACGCAGTGCTTCGGCCTTCTGGGCATAACGCTGCTTTAAATCAAGCAGCAGCAAATTAGGTATTGACTGCGATTCCATGGAATAATTTATGTCCTGCACCAGCTGTCCGACAGGATAAATTACCACCTGCACAACGGTACGGTTGTCTTCACGAACCACATCAACGGCAGCTTTAAATTCCGGCAGTTCTTTTTCCACTTCGCTGCGCACCATACGGCGCAGAATGCCGCCCGCCCAGTCCGAAGCATCAACGGAGGAACCCATTAATATGCTTTCAATCCTGCTTTTAAGCTGCGGCAGGGGCTGCTGCAGCCACTCTGCCGTTCCCGGCTCAACGCCGGAAAACTGTAAATCCACAAAAACATCATCCACGGCTGCGCTCCACGGCGCAACCTGAATGTTAATATTTGTTACGGCACCGGCATTAACGGAAACGCTCCGCATCTGATAGCCGGTTAACACTCTGTCGCCTACTTCCGCCAGCAGGCGTTCATAATCGCCGCGTGCGGCATTAATACTAACGCTGTCCTTATCGACAAAAAGCTGCTCGGCCACAACCTGCATGCTTTTACCCATTCTGTCAAGCAGTACCCGGCTTGTCGCCCCATTATCGGTAATCTGCACTTCAACGCGTTCTACCGGCTCGGCAAAGGCAGGCAGTGCAGCCATACACAGGCAGCACACCAAAAGCTTTATTAACCACATAACTTGTTAATCAGAACTGGCCGCCGAAGCTGAAGTGGAACCTGCCGCCGTCATCGCCCCAGCCATAGTCAAGTTTAACCGGGCCCAGCGGGGAGTTAATGCGCATGCCGACACCAATGCTGTTTTTAATAAGGCCAAGGTCAAAATCGTCTTCAAAACGTTTATCCCAGGCATAACCGTTATCGGTAAAGAGTACGCCCTGTACTTTTTTGATAATCGGGAAGCGGTATTCCAGCGTAGCCTTTAACATACTGTTGCCGCGGAACTGGTCATCTTCATAACCGCGCAGGCCGTCATTGCCGCCCATCGAGAATCGCTGGCTCAAAGGCATATCGCCGTCAGCCCAGCCTGCCCCAAGGTTCAGTGTCCAGACATTTTCGCCGCCGGCACGGTAATAATAACGCCAGTCGCCTGTAAATTTGGTGAAGTCAAAATCGCCGCCAAGGCCGGCCCATTCTACGCTGTAGCCGATACGTTTGCCTTCGTGCGGGTCATAAATGTTATCGCGCGAATCGAATACACGGCCAACTGTAATACTGCGTGTCACGCCGAAGTTTTCTTTGCGGCGCTCTGCAGCAGTTTCAGGATAATAGTCCTTCCAATGACTATTTCCAGGACCAAACCAATCTTCATAATACTGATTACGGTCATGTTCGTAACCATCTGCTGTTCCTTTATAAATATCATCGCGGTTTTTCAGTGTTACATAGTTGCTGATAAATTCATTATCTGTTCTGCGGCTGAAAGTAAGTTCCTGGCCGCGGCGCTTTTTATCATAACGCGCGATTTCGTTGGCGTCGATATCATAGTCTGCATATTCGTTGGTAACATCATACAATACGATGCTGGCCTTGGTTTCCTTATCGTCAATCCACGGTTTTACATAGGTAAATTCATAGTTTTTGTTATCTACGCCGCCGAACTCCCAGCGTACATTAACACTGTCACCGGTGCCGCGGAAGTTTCTGTCACCGACGGAAACCATGCCGATAAAACCGTCAGCGTTACTGTAGCCTGCGCCGATACCGAAAGTACCGGTATTCATTTCCACAACGGTAATTTCAATTTCCACGGCGTTAGGTTCCTGGCCCGGGTTAAGTTTAATATTTACGTCTTCAAAATAGCCGAGGTTATAAATGCGCTGCATGCTGCGGCGGGCATCCTTGGCGTTAAACGGCTCGCCTTTTTTCAGCTTCATTTCACGGGTAATAACGTAATCTTTGGTTTTTACGTTGCCTTTAACCTTAAAGTCTTCAACAATGCCTTCGTTTACCAGCAAAAGCAAAGTACCGTCCGGCAGCATGCGGATATCAGCCACGCGCGCCAGAATATAGCCCTGCTTGTTATATTCTGCTTCAAGGCGCTGCACTTTGACATTAACGTCTTTAATATTAATTATCTGGTCTTTCGGCAAATCAAGGATTTTTTCGATTTCGGAAGTGGAAATTTTGGTATTGCCTTCTACTTCCAGTTTTTTATAAACAGGGTTTTCCAGTACATGGTAGGTAAGCTGCACGCCTTCCGGAACTTTGGTAAATTCCGGCTGCAAATCATAATACCAGCCCAAACCATAAATTGCATGCAAATCTTTGGCAAGGCCTTCCTGAGTTAACTGCATGCCCGGTTTTGTGGTAACAACTGCTTCGATATCCTCAGCCTTTGTAATTTTGTTGCCTTTTACGGAAATCTTCGTTACCAGCTGACCGATATACGGCGCTGCCGGTTCACTGGCACGTCTCTGCTGGGCAACTGGCATATTCAAAACAGGTTCCTGCGCCATGGCATTGGTCTGTGCGTTTTGCTGCATTGCCTCCTGTGCCGTACGCTGCTGTTCCTGCTCGGCCTGCCATTTCTGGCGTTCTTCCACCGTCATTGGGCGCAGGCTGCCGTCTGCTTCTCTAATCATCGGCTCTTTAATTTCAGCGGGCTGGCTCTCTCCCTCGGTAATCTGTCCGTCAGCTTCATCGCTTACAGCAGTTTCGCCGGTTACTGCCTGGGCACCGCTTTCATAAGGCTCGGAAGCTGCGCCCTGCTGTGCATTTTCGGCCGCAGAAGTTTCACTGCCCTTTGCTGCATCTTCTTTTTCGATGCCGCTGCCGCCTTCACGTACAACACCTTTGCCGGGAACGATTTCTACAATCCTGCCGCCGGATTTTTTAGTGCCGTCACTTTTATAATTCGGGTCAGAAATATCTTCCGAAGGATTGTTATGCATATAATAAGTATATTTGCCATCCTTACCCTTTTTAGGAAAAGATTTGCCTGATTCTTCCTGCGCTTTTCTTGCCTGTTCCAGCGCTTTCTGGCTGACAATCTGCTCCTTGCCGCCAATGGTCATAGTCTGATTGGCAACTACATCCGCTGCGGACTGATTCTGTTCGGCCGCCCACACAGGCGCAGCCATCAGCATGGCTGCCAGACTCAAGGACAACTGTGCATATTTTCTCTTGTTCATTCAAATCCTCCCTAACTAATCAGCATCCTGCAGAACCTGCCTGCCTGTTCTGACAAGCTGCTGCATATCTGTTTCAGCTAAATAATTTTTATAATTTGTATTGTTTTTTATATTTGACTCAGCAGGTTCCGCTGCCTTAACCGCATCCTCCTGCCGGGTTTTATCCGTCTTGCCTGTCTGCTTCATCTGCGGTTCAGCCTGCTGCACCACAGCGCTCTGCATAACCTGAGGTTTTTCCTCTACTACATCATGCGTAATGCCTGCATACCACCAGCCGCCGTAGCCCGCCAGTACCAAAAGCACTGCCAAAGCCGCTGCCAGCTTCTGCCTGTTCCATACACTGGCAAAGCCGCGTTTTTCACGCAGATAGCGGATGGACGCCTCTGCCAGCATCAAATCAAGCTCCCCGCGCAGGCCGTTGTTTTTGCGGAAGCTGCGCTGGGCATTGTCCAGACTGCATTTTACATCATCTATATTTTCGTAAATATCTTTTGCCACCGCTAAAACTCCCTTCTGCACAGACTGATAAATATATAATCTGTTTTTTCAGGAAATTTTATCAGGGCAAAATTTATTATATTTTCCCATATTCCGCCGTTAAAATCAATAATAACCTAAAAAAAGCACAAAAATACCTGTTTTCTCCGATTAGCTTCTTTTTAAATCGGCTATAAAATGCGACAGCATGCCGCGGATGCGTTTTACCCCCTGCTTCTGCAAACGGTAAATATGCCCGAGGCTTACATGGATGCTGTCTGCCATATCGGCAGCGCTGCGGTCTTCAAGGTAAATGCCTGTCAGCACCTGCTGTTCCTTGGCAGGCAGGCGCTGCAAAGCCTGTGCCACCCTGTCGGTAATCATGCTAAGCTCCGCTTCTTCAAACGGCGTCCTGCCGGAAGCAGCCAGCACATCAGCCCAGGCTATGCCTGCCGCATTGGTATCGTCCAGTGAAAAACTTTTTGCGCCGTCCTCCACATGCAGAAAATCGAGCATTCTGCCGCGGATGCGGTGCACGGCAAATACGCTGAAAGCAATGCCGCGTTTATAATCATAACGCTCTGCCGCCTCCAACAGTCCGAGCATGCCTTCCTGCACAAGCTCCATTGTCTGCTGTTCGGGCAGCTTGAACCCGGCCGCCGTTTTAAACACCAGCGGCTGGTAAGACGTCATCAATTTATTATACGCCTCTTGGTCACCTCCGGCATAGCACTGCCAAAGCTCCGTTTCCTCCTCACGGGAAAGCAGCGGTGTTTTCTGCAGCTCTGCCAGATATTCTTTCAGCATGGGCATACCTTCCTTAAATATTAATTAAACATTCTTAAAATTTACTTAAAAAGTAACTTTATATTCAACGCCATACCAGTCTTCGGTGGTATCGTAATCTTTATTGCGTTCATAATTAATGCTCATATGGCGCGAAATATCATACTGGGCAAAAATACTTTCATGTTCGCTGTCGGAACTTACCGTATAACCGACAAGCAGATTATCCGTCAGATACTTGCTTACCAGAATATTATACTGGTCTTTTTCATCCTCGGTAAGCTCGCCTTCTTCACGCCCAAGGCTGTGCCCCGTACGCAGGCGTCCGGAATAAATCATAAATTCATTAAGCCCAAGCGTTTCCTTAAAGATTTCTTCCACATCGCCCAGCACCGTCATTTCCAGGCCCACCGTCATCAGGTTCTGGAAGTCATCCTGCGTTACGCCCTGGTTTGTGCCGGTTACTTCACGCTGCAAAGTCAGCATTTTTATAATCTGGTCTTTGGTCAGCGCCGGGTCACTGCGCAGAATCATTTCCATCTGCTCAAGCGGCCCCGTAACACGCAGGAAAATATCATAGCGCCTGAAGCGCGTAGTAGCATCAAGGTTTACCGTCGGCAGCACATCGCCGGGTACCGGCCATGCCACCGAAGCATTGTGAATTTCAAACGGCGTACGCAGATAGGTTACGGTTCCCTTATCCACCTTAATGTTGCCGTCTATATTAGTATACACTGTACTGCCGGTAACATGCAATCCTCCGGAAAGCCACAAATCGTACAAATATTTGTTGTAAAGGTGAATATCAGGCCCAAGTGTTACCTTAACATCCAGCCCGTAGTTGCTGCTGCCTTCGGAAAGCTCCGGTATCGTAGGCATATTGACAAGCACGTCGTCCAGACGGATATCTGCCTGAATATGCGGGCGGTAGCCAATGCCGCCGCGGCGGATACCTTCTTCCGTATCGGTGCGGATAAAATAGCGCTGCGGAATAATACCCGCCGTACCGTTAATACGCCCCGAGAAAATTTCCGAAGCTATTTCCGCATCTTTAAAGACAGCGTTGATGATATAGGTTTTATCTTCCTGTGCGCGCAGGGCATAGTTGCCGGAAGCAGTTACCGTGCCTTTGCCCATCTGCACCGAAAATTCATTCAGCTGAATGTCGTTGCCTGTAAAGTCAACGTCAAGATTAATATTGTCAAATACTGTATACGCATCCTTCAGTTTCATTGAACCGCCGTGAAGGGTAACTTCGCCGTAAACAAGCGGTTCTTCCAGCGTACCGGCCAGAGTTATCTGCCCAAGGGTTTCGCCAACGCCCCACTCAACCATCGGGGTTAAAAGGTGCAGCAGCCCAAGGCGTGCATTATCAAGGTTAACCTTAATATTCATGGACGCTGCAGGATTGCGGCGCTGCTCTTTGCTGCGCAGCAAATCAAGCGGTATATCGCCGCTGGCGCTTAATTTGTAAATATCTTTGTTCAGCTGGGCATTTTCCAGGCGCAGCGTATCGTTGGCAAGGCTCAGTTTTGCCGTCAGGGCATCAAAGCCGATGCCTTCAACATCGCCGTCAACAAGGGCTATATCAGCATTGCCCTGCGGATTTTCCAAACTGCCGTTCAAAGCAAGCGACATATCAACTTTGCCGTTTAATTTTACCGGAGCATCCATCAAAGCCGTAATTATAGCCGGGTTTGCATGCTGCGCCGAAGCGCTGATATTAAGTTCATGCGTATGCAGGTTTACCCAGCCGCCGGCATTTACGGAACCCGGCGTTTCTTCCACGGCCGCTTTGCCGTTTGTTTCCGGAACACTTTCGGTAAGTTTCAGTTCGTCAAAACTTAAAATGCCGTTTTGCAGGCGTCCTTTAAAGCGCATGGAATCATAGTTCAAATCTTTAACTTTTATCTCGTAAACGCGCATGTCGGCAAAAATGCCGCTGCCCCTGCCGCGCGGGTTAATCTTCAGGTGGCCGTCTGCCAGCCCGTCAATATCAAGTTCCACGCGTGCCATTTTTAAAATGGAGCGCAAATTGCCGTAAATAAAATCGACATTGCCGGTTAATGTGCGTTCAACGGCATCCAGAGAAAGTTCGGCAGCAAACCTGCCGTCAGGCGACTGTTCAAACGACGCCTCCACGCGGTTATTATGCCTGCCGTCCGCAGTAAGCGTACCAAGAATGTTTTTAAGTTCTTCGCCGTTAACAAATACGGCATAACTGCTGATGCTGCCGTTAAATTCCGGATGCGTAAGCGTGCCGGTAAGGCTGCCCTGGGCGTTAACAAAGCCGTCAAGCGCCACGGTATCGTCGCTGATGGGCAAAGCGCCCAAATCCATATCGGTTATATCAAGGGTAAAATTAAGGTTCTGGGCCGCATCCATGGTGCCGCTCAGCGAAGCCTCGGTGGAAAGCGCCTTAATATAACCTTCGGTAAGGCGCAGGCTGCCGTCAGGCGCATAATAATAGCGTCCGCTGATTTTATCTATCAAGAAACCTTCGGCGCTGCCGTCAGTCAAAAGCAGGCTGCCTTCAATTTCCGGTGAAGATATCGGGCCCATAACGCTTACTTCGTTATCAATGTTGCCCGTAAGTTTAACACCAAGCGCCGCAGCTGCCACCAATGGCTCAGCGCGGATGCCTTTGGTACTTACGGTTACGCTTACCACAGGTTCGGCGCCGCCGATATCCACCATGCCGTTAATAAGGTTATACCCCTGTTCCATGGCAACGCGGTAATCTGTTAAGTGCAGCACACTGCCGGACATGTCAATTTTACCGTGTGCTTCGGGGAATACCAGCCCCGCAATATGCACGTTTTTAACCTGCGTATTGGCGTAAAAATTAATGCCGTTCAAATCGCCGCCAAACTTAAATCCGGCGGTTGCCGTGCCGCTGCCGTTTTGCCCAACTGCCGTAAAGAAGCTGTCCAGCGGGAAATTAACCATTTTGCCGCTGCCGCTGAAAGAACCGTCAAACATAACTCTGCCTGTCAGGTTCAACGCGCCGCCGTCGCCCGCAAAAGCCGCAAACTTTTCAATTTCGCAGCTTTCACTGCCAACCAGCGCTTCAAAATCGACATCGCTCATCTGTAAATCACGCCAGCCAAGGCGGTCCATATTACCGGCAACGGTCAGATGTGTTTCGCCTTTTACGCCGGTCTGCCCGTGAATGGCAAGCAAACCGTCCAAATCAACCGTATCTTCTTTAAACCCTTCCAAAGCAAAATCCGTAATGCCGGAAGCGTTTAAAACGGCAAAAACTTCGCCGTCTTTAATATTATATTCCCCGTCAAGGCGCAGATGGCCCTGAGCCACATCCACACCGGCTTCATCAAGCATTATGCGGCTGTCCACAATGGTAAAGGGCAAATTCAGATTGGTAAATTCTTCGCCCTGCAAAGCAAGTTTTGCCGCTTTAATTTCACCCTTGCCCTGAATTCTTTCAAGGTCGTTAAAATCTACATCGCAGTTTATCTGCGCCGTATTTCCGTCAACGGTAAGCGCTAAATCTTCAAGCTTTACCTCACGCCCGTCAGCCTCAATGCTGCCGGCCAGTTCAACAGGCAGCGGCTCTCCGCCAGGCAGTACTTCCGCCGCAAGCTGAACGCTGCCCTTGCCGCTTAAGCTTGTATTTTCGCCGTCGTTTTCCCAGATGAGGTTCAAGCCGTCAACTTCACCGGCAAGTTTCTGCACTGGTGCGTAAGCGGCAGCAAAACCACCAAAGTCCGTTAAAGTAAATTTTTCCGTTTTTAAAGCCAGCCGCCCATGGGCGTTGCTGTCTACCACACCGGCAATTTTTAATTCTTCGCCGCCGTAAGCCACAGTGCCGTCAACGGCGAAGTTCGGGTTGCCGCTGCCGTCAAGCGAAGCGTTAACGCCAAAATTCCAGCTTCCGTACGGAGTTTCTACCGATACGTTACCGTCTTCAATAGCAAGATAGCCGTAAAAAGGCGTTTCCGAAGAATCGGAAGGCTTTAAAAAGTTACGCAGGTTCCACTCATCTTTGGCGTTCATTTTTAAATACAGCTGCGGACGCACCAGTTCTATATCCGACAACGCGCGTGCAGGAGCGGCAAGAGCCTGCAAAGGCGAAACGGAAAATCTCGCCTCCGGCACCTGCGCAATGCGCTCTCCGTCCGTGCCGCTTACCTGTAAACCGTAAGCAGTAAATTGCAGGCGGCCGTTCCAGTCAAAACGCTCTACCGTAACGGTACCGTTTATATAATTTTGCGACATGGTTTTTACAAGCGCGGGCACTTGCGCCAGATACTGCGGCGCGATAAATTTAACCGCCGCCGCATAAAGCGCTGCCGTCACTGCCAAAACCAGCAGGAATATTTTCCAAAATCTGTTCATATCTGCCTCCGCAGAAAAAATTATAATTTGACAGTTTATGTATTCTACGTTAAAAATAATCTTCCTGCTGTTTCAAAACAGAAAAAGCATTACACCTTAAATTTTACAAGATGTAATGCTTTTCAATACAAATTAGTTTAATTTTATTCTGCTGTCTGTTCAGCAGCTGCCGTATTTCCGTTTTCAGCAGCGGTGCTTGCAGCATTTTCAGCGGCAGGCTGTTCTGCGTCAGCAGTATTTGCCGGTGCCTGTGCGCTGCCATCAGCTGCGTTTTCAGTTTGAGCCGCTGCGTCAGTACCTGCACTCTGTGCATCGGCGGCTTGTGCAGCAGCATCTTCAACCGGTTCGGGGAAGATTCTCGGTTCCGGTACGGGAACACCTACGCCCATGGAAGTATTGAGGGCTGCTTTAGAAGTGTTGTAGTTATAGAGAGCCTGATAATAGTTGGTTTTGGCCTGCGTCAGGGCTTCCTGCGCATCCATAACGTCGATATTGGTACCAACGCCCGCCTGATAACGTACAACTGCAATGTGATAATCTTCTTCCGCACTTGCTACGGCAACCTGCGTAGTAGTAATGCGTTTTTCAGCCTCACGCAGGTTAAGGTAATCTGTGCGTACTTCAAGTTCTACATTGTCTTTTATCTGGCGCTGGGATTCCTTTGCTTTGGCAAGGTTTTCCTGGGCTGCATGAATCTTAGACCACGTTACGCCGCTGTCAAACACGTTCATGCTTGCAGTTACGCCAACGCTCCAGTTTTCATCATCGTCGCCCGGCCAGTTGCTGCCATTACCGCCCCAATTGTTGCTGGCATTAGCGTATACCTTAGGCATATGCCCGCTGCGCGCAACTACCAGTGCCGCTTCTGCCGAATCTACGGCGTATTCAGCCTGTTTCAGTTCAGGGCGGTGCTGTTCGCTGTAAGCCAGGCAGTAAGCCATATCGTTTTCGTAAGGCTCATACTGCAGCCTGTCCTTCAGCAAAAGGGTAGTGCCAAGCGGTGTGCCGATAATGTTATTTAAAGTTGCTTCAGCAACATCATATTGGTTGGAAGCAGTAATATAATTCTGCTGTGCATTGGCAAGCTCAACTTCACTGCGCAGTACGTCTGCACGAGCTACAATGCCTACATTGTACTGGGCAATAACATTATCCAGATGTGCCTGCAAACGGTCAACCGATTCCTGGCGCAGAGCTTTCATATTGGTTGCGTTAAGCATATTAAAATAACCGGTGGTTGCGGTTTCCTTCATTTCATTATAAGCCTGTTCTTCAGCGGAAAGCATGCTGCGGTAATTAGCCTTGGCCTGGCCAATCTGCCCCTGCAGTTCGCCGCCCGTAAAAATAGGCAGGCTGGCAGTAATGGAGTTGCTGTGGCTGTTGCCGATACCTTTAGTCCAAATACTTAACTGTTGATTGTATTGCGGATCAGCATAACCGCCGCGCCCGGAATCATGGCTCAGGCTGATGCTGATGCCGCGCGCCCCTTTAGCAGCACTGTAATCAGCTTTAGCAGCTTTTCTGTTGTATTCTGCAATTTTTACACTCGGATTGGTAAGCAGCGCCCTCTGGATGGTTTCTTCCAAATCCAGTTCCAAAGTAGCGGCAAAGACGGACTGGGAGCACAGCACGCTTAATGCAGCCGTCAGTGCCAGCACGTTTTTTGCTTTTTTATAACTGAACATTTCATTTACCTCCAATCATTGACTGATTAGTCAGTGCTTAAATTTTATATTTTTTAACCCTAAAAGTCAACTGTTTTTTCAAAAGTTAACAAACTTTTAAAAATAGGTACGCACACCAACATAGGTGTTACTTTTGCTGCCGTGGCGCAAATCGGTCTGCTCGCCCAAAAGCGAGAAATTATCGTTAATTTTAAGCTCGCCGCCAAGTTTTACTTTGGTATCGTCAAAATCATATACCTGCGTATAAAGGCGGAAACGGTCGGCTATATTGTAGCCAAGCCCCACTCCGAACTCGCCCTGCATGCTGCCCATGCTTACATCGGCGGCGTCAAACTGCTTGCCAAACTGTAAATCCAGCTTGTTGCTGTCGCCAAGGTCATAGCCGCCCAGGTAAAAAAAAGTGTCGTCCTGCGGGCGGAAGGTTACGCCCAGATTGCTGCGCCAGTCGCCGCCTTCCGCGCTGTGCGTAACGTCGGCGCTTATTTCTGCCGTTTCCAGAACGCCCAGCATGCGGTTGGCTTTTTCGCTTGCCTCGCGTGCATTATGCAAAGTAGCTTTTAAATCATCTTCGGTCTGCGGGTCGCTGGCAACTTTTTCCAAAAGTTTGCTGGCTTCTTCAATTCTGGCACTTGTTTTGGCCATGTTCTCTACAATTACGGCAAAATTCTGCCCGGTATGCCCAGCATTAACCTCGCCGATAATATTCTGCATACTGTCGGCCGTTGCGTTCATGCGCGCCGACATTTCGCTCAGCTGCTTAACCATGCTGTTAATCTGCTGCTGGTTGTCAACCGCCACATCAGCCATTACCTTGGTAAAAGTATTCATGTTGGCGCTGATATCTTTCATATTGATGAACCCCTCACGCAGCGACTGCTGCACTTCCGGGTCGCCAAACACATTGTCAAGAGCATCGGCAATGTTTTCCAGTTTTTCAAGCGCATCGCCGGACGCGCTCATAAAGGTGTCAAACCCGCCTCCGGGAACGCCTTTAACCCTATCGCCATCCTCAAGAAAAGCGCTTACCGCACGCGGCGGCGGCTGAATATCGACAAACTTTTCGCCCAAAATGCCGTCGGAATTAATGGAAAACGTCGATTCCTGCGGAATACGCACATTGTCGTTAATTTCGGCGGTAACTTCAATGCCATCCTCGTTAACGGCAAGGCCTTTAACTGTACCGACCTGCACGCCCGCATAGCGCACCATGTTGCCCTCCATAAGCCCGGCAACCTGCGGGTAATCTATTGTAATGTCGTATTTGTCACTGCCAAAGCTGAATGTTCCCAGAAAGGTTATCATCGCTGCCAAAATTGCGGCTCCGCCCAGGGTTATTGCGCCTACTTTAACTTCGCTGGAACTCATTTTATCACCTGCTCTTTAATCTCGCGCCCTTCTATAAAGGCCTTTACAATCGGGTTGGTGCTGTTTTTCATTTCTTCCGCCGTGCCTATGGCAACAATATGCCCTTCATAAAGCATTGCCACGCGGTCAGCCGCGTAAAACGCCGACTGCATGTCATGCGTTACCAGCACCGAGGTTACATGCAGCTGCTCCTGCGTCTTTTTTATAAGCCGGCTGATATTGCGGCTCATAATCGGGTCAAGCCCGGCCGTTGGTTCGTCATACAAAACTATTTCCGGGTTTACCGCAATGGCGCGGGCAAGCCCCACGCGCTTTTTCATGCCGCCGCTCAGTTCCGCCGGGTGCAAATCCTGCGTGCCTGGCAGGCCAACCAAATCAAGCATCTGCGTTACAATGCCCTGTATTTCTTCATTGCTTTTATCAGTATGCTGGCGCAGCCCGAAAGCGACGTTTTCACCCACCGTTAAAAAGTCGAACAGTGCCGAATACTGAAACACCATGCCCATTTTCATGCGCAGGCGGTTCCAGCCGTCCTCATCAAGCCCGCTTACGTCTTCGCCCTGAATGAAAATCTGCCCTCCGTTTGGCTCCAGAAGCCCTATCATCGAGCGCAGCACCGTACTTTTGCCGGTGCCGGAAGGGCCAAGCACTGCCAGCGTTTCGCCCTTGTAAACGTCAAGGTCAATATTGTCCAGCACCGTATGCGTGCCGAAGGTGATATTCAATTGGCGCAAACTGATAACCGCTTCTGCCATTTAATTTACCTCATACATACAGCACTGCCGATAAAAAGTAGTTGGCAATAAAAATTAAAATTATCGAAAGCACTACGGATTCCGTCGTGGCAAGGCCTACGCCTTCGGCGCCCTGTTTGGCGCCCAGCCCCTTATGGCTTGCCACAATGGCGATAATGCCGCCGAAAACCATGCTTTTAAGCATGCCGCCGGTAACATCAAAAATATCGGCAAATACTTTAATGGAATTAACATATGTAAAATTACTGATGCCCGCGTAATAATGGGCAACCACCCAGCCGCCGATATTGCCGATGCCGTTGGCAAAAACAATAAGCACGGGCATCATCAGCACTGCCGCCAGAAAACGCGGCACCACAAGGTATGTTATCGGGTTGGTGGCCATTACTTTTAAGGCGTCAATCTGTTCGGTTACCTTCATGGTGCCAAGCTCTGCCGCTATGGCTGCGCCTATGCGCCCGGCAACAACCACGCCGGTAAGCACGGGCACAAGCTCGCGCCCAAGCGCGATTGCCACAATGCCGCCAACTGAAGACGCTGCGCCGAAACGCACAAATTCCGTTGCCGTCTGCAGGGCAAAAACCATGCCGGTAAAAAGTATCGTCATCAGCACAATGGGCAAAGAATCGGCGCCGAGCCTTGACATCTGCCGTATGGTTTCCCTGGCATCAGCATTTTTCAGCCGCGCAGCCGTATCCAGAAACAGCTGCATTATGCGCCCTGTATCGTGGCACGACCTGATGACAAAACCGCCCACGGCTGCACATATTTTTTTCAGCATCGGCCTCTTCCTTTCCCAAAAAATTTAAGTTATTTTTATATAATTCAAGATAAAGCAAAAATTCCCTGCTTATTTTAAACCGGGCTTTTTAACGTTTTTGTAAATTTTTCAGCCGGTAACTTCAACCATAATGTCTGCCGTGCCGTCCACGATAAAATTCATGGTTGTTTTCTGTTTGGCAGGCGTGCCCGCAAGAGCCGCCGCAAAGCCGGTATCCTGCTGCTGCGCTGCCATATCCGGGTCCGGCAGGGCCGCTATATCCACAATAATTTCGTTATTCTGGTCCGCATTGTTAATATCGGCAATAAAATCTTTTAAAGTGCGGCGCTGCGGCTTTTTGGCTGCCGGTATGCCTTCTTCCTGCTGGCGTTTCATCAGTTCCTGCATCCACGCCAGGCTGCTGCCCCCGCGCACATTCAGTGCCATTTTGCCCGGGCGCTGCTGTTTGGGCACGGTAAATTTAACCGTTCTTGTAAATTTTTCCGCACGGTAAGGCTGCAGTTCCACATCAATGGCCAGTTCTTCACCCGCGCGCACGTTAAGCTTCTGCGGCCGCGCGGAAATTATTTCCGCAACTTCCGGCTCGGTGCCGAGCACCACATTTGCCTCTATGTTATAAACGTCAATTTTTTCAAACTTATTCTGCGCCAAAAGCGTTGCCGCCTGCACCAGTTCCTGGCTTATCATTTTTAAAATGCCGGCATCCGCATAATACATGTTTTCACGCTGAATTTTAATTTGTTCGCCGCCTGCGCTGCGCCCGTCAATACGGAAATTAAAACGTGCCGTGCCGCCGCCTTCCCTGTCTGCAACACGCGTAACGGTGTTGTAGGTTACGGCATCGACCATCGAAGGCAAAAGCGCGTCGTCGTCAATAAGCTCCGTGCGCGCACTGCCGTTAACGCCGCGCGAAGAATCGGTAACGGAAACATACATGGGTATTACCTTCGGCGGAGCGCCTATTTGGGCCGCAATACCCGCGCCGCGGTCCTGCGTTACGGTGCCTATGGTTGCTCCGAGGTTGCCGACTTTATAAGCGCTTTGCAGATTAGGCAGCGAAGCCAGAATCCAAGCCCGCTCCAGAAAATAATTGCTGTCGCCGCGCTGCATAAAGGGATGCCCGAAAGCAAGCAGGCTTCCGTCATCACCCACCCAGGTTACAGTGCCCAGTGCACCAAGGCGGATATCGCCGCGGATTAAGGAAACGCCGATAGCGCTGCCCGGTTCGATGGGCTTATCGGAATTAAAACCGCCGCTTCCGCCCGCTCCGGTAGCCTCCAGCCCCAAAGGCGCAAGTTTACTGTTTAAATAGTCAAGCCCTTTAGGCGTAAAGCCGCCCGCCATCAGCATTGTACTTTTTGGTACAAGCTCGGAAGGGCGCGGGCTTGTTTCGTTCAGTAAATCAAGCATCAGCCCGATGGGCGTTAAAAAGCAGTAATGAGGGTCGTTAAACTCCTTGCCGAAAGCGACGGCACCAACCAGCCTGCCGTTAATATAAACCGGGCTGCCGCTCATGCCCTGCGCAACGCCGCCGCTTTTTTCAATAACGTCGCCGCTTGTGCGCACAAGTATACTGTACCCTCCGGCTTCGCTGCCGGTAACGCCGATAACTTCAACATTAAAGTTTTCGATATTGTCGCCGTTAATAACCGTTTTGCCAATGCCCTGCATGCCCGGGCGGATATCTTCCACCGGCATCAGCGGCACATTGGCAGCGCATAATAAAGGCAAACTGAATATAAGCAAAATACTAAAAATAAAAAGCAATAATTTTTTTGTGTCCATAAAGTCCCCACATCGCAAATAATGCAAAACCGGCCTGGGCATAAGCCGCACGCCGGTTTAATTCCGTTTAAGCAAAACAGCCGCACGCAGCCTTGGCATGCATGGCTATATTATACTATTTTAAAAATTTTCTGGCAAGCGTCAGCCTTTGGTAGGGAACACACCCAAGCCTACGCTGACAGGCCTTTCCCTTCCGTCAGAAGGCGTATTTAAAATTTTTCCGTCCAGCACCATTTCGCTGCTGCCGCCGCCGTCAAAATTAACGGCCTGCCATGCGCCGAGTTTTACAAGGTAGGAAGCAAGCTCCTGCAAAGTCATACCGGCAGAACTGCTGCTGCGGCCGTCCACAACCAGCAGAATAACTGTGCCGTCTTTTTTTACGCCTGCCGCAGTACGGGGCGCACGCCCGCGGGCAATATCGTAAGCAATGTTTTCTTCCGCGCTGCGCACGTCAGCCCTGCCCTCCGCTACCAGCGAAGGCCCTGCGCCCACAACAAGTTCCGCTTCATCCGCGGTTTCATTGCCAAGCGTTTCTCGCAGGCGCACGCGGTCGCCCACCTGTACGCGCTCAAGCACTTTTGCGGCCATGCCGTGCCCCGAAAGTACAACGCTGTCCTTATCAAGTTTCATGTTGCCTGCGCCGCTTATTTCCGTAACGCGCCCGTTAGCGGCAATGCGTATTTCATAACCGTACTGGTTGGTTTTTGTACCCGGCCCGTAATAATGCGTGTAAAGCACCACATCATCGGCAATGCGGCTGCGGTTGATGCCCTTCACATCCAAAAAAGTGCCCAGTTTGGGGAAGAAAGCACGCCCTTCATAAGCCAGGTCCTGCATAACCATCGGCTTGCCGCCGGCAACAACCAATGCACTGCGCGGCTGGCTTTCCATGCCGAGCCATTCGCCGTCCAGCTTTAAGTTGCCGATAATCCAGCCGTCCGAATCAAAATACGAAGCGTTAACTGCCGCACGCGCACCGACGGCTTTGGCTGCCTTAAGCAAGGTTCCGCGGCCGTTTTTGTTAACCGCGCCGCTGAACGGTTTTAAAATATAGCGGTTTTTCGGGGCGATTTCCAAAATATTTACTTCCACCGGCAAACCGTTCATGTCCTCGCGGCGGTAAATATGCGTCAGCCCTTTACCCATATCGCTGCTGGTAGATTCCACGCGGATGCGGAAAATATCCAGCACCAGTCTGTTGGGCTGCTTCAGCACAAATACCTTATGCTGCGCTTCGCTGTTTAAATCAACAATCAGGCGTGTTTTATCGCCCTTTTCCTGCAAGTGGGCCTTTTTAATAATCGGGTCTTTAACCCTGGAAACAATATCGTCGTCTACTTTTGCGTCAAATTCCAGCACAAGCTGTTTTTTGGTGTTCTTAACTTCTTCATATTCAACTTTGCCGTCCAAATCCACAACAAAACGTATTTTGCTGGGGCTGCTGCTGAAGCGGAAATTTTCAACCTCCGCCGCCATTGCGGAAAGCGGCACCACAACAACAAGCAGAGCCGCGGCAAGCAGCCTGCCGAAAGTTTTTAACATAACCTACCTCCGTGAAAAAACAATACACAGCCCGTAAGCTGTGTATTATAAACCATAACTAATCAGTCGTTGCCGACAACAGAACCCGGGCGCAGATTGTTCAGCTCGCTGAGCGCCTTGCCAGTGCCCAAAGCCACGCAGTCCAGCGGGTTTTCCGCAACCGTTGTTTTAATGCCGGTTTCCTCAGTCAGCAGCTGTGCCAGTCCGTCAACCAGCGCGCCGCCGCCGGTAAGCACCATGCCCTTATCGACAATATCTGCCGAAAGCTCCGGCGGGCATTTTTCCAGCACGCCGCGGATGGTGCCGATAATGGAATAAACAGGTTCGCGCAGCGCGGCACGCGCATCCGCCGAAGTCACCTTAATGGTGGTAGGCCTGCCTGCAATAAGGTCACGCCCCTGCACTTCCATATCCGTGCATTTGCCGTTGGAAAGCACGGTAGCCACGTTCATTTTTATTTTTTCTGCCGTCGGTTCGCCAATCAGCACATTGTAAACTTTTTTTACATAGCGCACAATCGCTTCGTCAAAAGCATCGCCGCCAACGCGGATGGAAGAATCAACAACCACGCCGCCGAGGCTTAAAATGGCAATACGGGTTGTCCCCCCGCCGATATCAATTACCATGCTGCCGCTCGGCACACTGATGTCAAGCCCTGCGCCAAGCGCCGCGGCAAGGGGTTCTTCTATTAAATAAGTTTTGGATGCGCCTGCCTGCATGGCAGCTTCCAGCACGGCACGTTTTTCTACCGAAGTAATGCCTGTCGGAATGCACACCATAATGCGCGGCTTGCTGAAAAAGCTCTTGCCGGCCACACGTTCCACAACAAATTCCAGCATTTTCTGCGTTACGGTATAATTGGCAATTACACCCTCTTTAAGCGGACGGATAACGGAAATGCTTTCCGGAACTTTGCCAATCATATCGCGGGCTTCGTTGCCCACAGCCAGAATTTTATTTTTGCTTCTGTTAATTGCCACAACGGAAGGCTCGTTAAACACGATGCCCTTGCCCTTAATGTACACCAGAAGATTGGCTGTACCAAGGTCAATGCCTATATCTACACTGTTAAAAAACATACTTTCACCTACTTTTAATCTTTCGTGCCAACGCGCTTAATATCCGCGCCGAGCCTGGTCAGTTTAGCTGCAATTTCTTCGTAGCCGCGGTCGATATGGTAAATATCGCAGATTTCCGTTGCCCCTTCGGCTACAAGCCCCGCAAGTATCATTGCCGCACCGGCACGCAGGTCAGTTGCCCTTACGGTGCAGCCTGTTAAATGGGCCGGGCCGGTAATAACGGCGCTGCGCCCTTCTGTGGTAATATTTGCCCCCATGCGGTTCAGTTCAACCACATGCATAAAACGGTTTTCAAAAACAGTTTCGGTAATTTTGCTGCGCCCTTCCGCAACGGAAAGCATGGCCATCATCTGTGCCTGCATATCCGTAGGAAACCCGGGGTACGGCAGGGTTTTAATATCAACGGCCTTCAGCCTGCCGCTGCCGGCAACGTGAATACGGTCGATATCTTCTTCAACCAGCGCACCGGCCTCACGCAGTTTGGCAATCAGCGGTTTCTGATGTTCCGGCAGTACGTTTTCAATAATTACATCGCCGCCGGTCATTGCCGCCGCAATCATGTAAGTGCCTGCCTCAATGCGGTCGGGAATAACGGAATGCTGCACGCCGTGCAGTTCGGATACGCCTTCAATGGTAATAACGTTGGTACCGGCGCCGCGCACACGCGCCCCCATCTGGTTTAGATAGTTGGCGAGGTCTACAATTTCCGGTTCTTCGGCCGGGTTTTCCAAAACCGTGGTTCCGTTTGCCATTGCTGCCGCCATCATAATATTTTCGGTTGCGCCCACACTCGGAAAATCGAGGTAAATATTGGCACCCGTCATACCTTCAGGCGCAGAAGCCTCAATATAGCCATGCCCCTGTTCGATTTTTACGCCCAGTGCTTCAAAGCCTTTTAAGTGCAAATCAATCGGCCTTGTCCCAATAGCGCAGCCCCCCGGCTGGGAAATGCGGGCATAACCCTTGCGTGCCAAGAGCGGCCCCATAACAAGGAACGAAGCGCGCATGGAACGTACAAGCTCATAAGGCGCTTCGCAGGAGGTAATTTCCCTGCTGTCAATTTTAAGCGTATGCGGCTCGGAAGCGTCAACCTTAATGCCAAGGCATTCCAAAACAGCGCAAATTGTGCGCACATCCTCCAGCGCAGGAATTTCATCCAGCCTGCTCGGCGAAGTACCAAGAATAGAAGCGGCAATAATAGGCAGCACGGCATTTTTGGCGCCGCTTGTTTTTACTGTGCCTACAAGGCGGTTGCCGCCTTTAACTATCAATCTTTCCAACTGCAAACTCTCCTGTTCTTAAAATCCATTCTATCAAAAGGGCATACTTTTCAAAATAAATATTTTCTGTAGTAGTTTATCACTTTTTTTACAGCTTGGCAATCTCTGCCGGATAAAAAAACGCCTGCCGTTTTTCTTAACGGCAAGCGCTTTTCAAAACAAATTTTCAGGCAATCAGATACCGCGGTCCTGCATTTTCAAACGGTCTGCCAAAATATTGTAATGGGTTTCCATTTCCATAATTTCTTTTTTAATACCGGCGATTACATCCGGGTCTTCTTCAACTTTCAGGCGTTCGCGCAGTTCTTTTATGCCCTGCTTCAACTGAAACATTTTATTTCCGGATACAGCATTAATTACATCAGCCACAGTAATCAACTCCCATCATTCTTTGTATTTTTATTATACCAAAATATGGGGCTGTAAGCAAAGTTTTATTCAAACGATTTTTATAAAAATTAAATATAATTTCACAAATTCTCATAAGAAGGATTTATGCGGCTCAAATATTTAAAATTTTTATTTGAACCTGAAATTTATTTTTGCCGGGCAGCAAATTTTAAATCTTGCTGCTTACGGCTCGGCGTTTTATACAGCTGCTGTAAGTAGTTTTTTATACAAAAAGCGGATGGCTTGTGCCATCCGCTTTTAAAGCTTTCCTTATTAAACTTTGTAAAGTTAAGATTAGAAAGTGAAGTACAGTTCGGAGAAGATTACCTGATCATCTTCGTCGCCAATCTGAGCTTCGGTATCGTAGTAGTTAACTACGCCAACGATGTTTTTAGCGAATGCATAGCTTGCGCCAACAGCCCAGCCTTTGTAACCGCCCTCTTTAGTAAAGGTAGTTGCATCGGTGGTCGGATTGATGTAAGCGTTAGCGGACTGGTCGAAGTAGCTTACATGCAGGCCATAGGAACCCGGTTCGTCAGCAGAAGCGCCTTTCCAAGCGAGGTCTGCATACCAGCCGTCTTTGTCTGCACCTTTAACAACTTCTTTGTCACCATGCATGTATTCAGCAGCAAGGGTGAAGTCAGGAGCAAAGTTGTAGCTTGCACCAACATTCCAGATTTCTTTGTCGCCAAGAACATTGAAATCACCTTTATGAGTGCCATCATCATTATAATCCCAGTAACCAGCATCATTAGCTTTATAGTAGGTTACATATGCATCAACTGCACCAAGGTCAGCTTCAACGCCTGCTACATAAAGACGGTCGGAAGAAGCACCGAGATATTCTTCGGAAGGACCTTTAGCAGCGATACCGAATACTTTTACGTTATCGCCGTAAGCAACTTTAACGCCATCGATGTAGGAATCGAGTACGTTACCGGTATGGGTTACTTCGTCCCAGCGGCCAGCCTGTACATCCAAACCGCCAACACGGCCATTCAGATAAGCACGGTTCAGTTTAACTTCATCTTCACCGCTTTCGCTGTGCATGAATTCCTGAGTGTTCTGGAGCATGCCGGTATAGGTCCAGTCTTCGTTAACCTGGCCGGTTACCCACAGACGGGTACGAAGGGAGGATTCGTCAGCGCTGTTGTCGCGGCTTACATAGTTGTAACGGATCTGGCCGGTGATTTTTACGTTGTCAGCTTTTTTCTCAAGGTTAGCAACGCGAACGCCGAGGCTGTCGAGTTCATCAGCAAATTCAGCAGCTAATTTATCTACGTTAGCGCCTTTTGCCATTGCTTTAGCAACAATCTGAGCCATTTCATAACGGGTCATCAGTTTGTCGCCGCCGTAGGTGCCGTCGGGATAACCGTCAACAACGCCTGCTGCAGCCAGTTTGTTTACAGCATCATAAGCCCAATGACCAGCCGGTACATCGGAGAACGGATTTGCGGCATAAGCGCTTGCAGTTACGCCAAGAGCCATAGCCATTGCGAGAACTAAAGATTTTTTCATTTTTCATTCCTCCAGGGAAAATAAATTTTTTACCCTTTCAGAAACCTTTTGTGCAAAACTTTCCGTTTCGGTTTTTTTATGCGCGAGTTGCCGTGTTTCCTCTGCAACCAAACCAATACAGTCCGTAAATTGCAAACGGTTTTTAAAAGGATGTGTACACTTTACCATAATTTCACAATGCCGTCAAGAACATTTTACAATTTTTAGTGAATTTTTATCAGTTTTTTCTGCATAGAAAAACAGGCAGCACATAAAACACTGCCTGTTTGTAAATAATTTTACATTATTTGCTGAAAGCGTCCGTTAACGGAGGCACAATCTGTTTTTTGCGGGAGAGTACGCCCGGCAGGTAGTAATGGCCTTCTGCTTCCGGTTTGCCGAAGGCTTCCGTAACTTTTGCCTGGTTTACACCGGCAACAAGAAGGTCGGTAGCTTCGGAAAGGATGTCCGTTACCATCAGGAAGGACAAATCAAAGCCTTCGGTTTCACGCATGGCTTCCAGTGCCGCTAAAAGTTCCGGCATTTTATCCAGACCCTGCTGGCGGCCCATAATGTTAATCTGTGCCACGCTGGCTTTGGTTTCGCCGAAATCAAATTCTTTCAAATCGGTGCGCACCAGTTCATCCGCGGTTAAACGGGCAATAACGGAGCCCTGTTTAAGTTCTTCCATGGCATAGGCTTCCAAATCCTCAAGCCCGGCAATTTCTTGCAGTTTTGCCGCAGCGTCCTTATCCTGCTGAGTGGTGGTCGGGCTGCGGAAATACAGGGTATCGGAAATAATTGCCGATAAAAGCAGGCCCGCAATTTCGCGCGGCAGTTCCACTTTGTGTGCTTCTGCCATGCTGGTAATAATGGTTGCCGTGCAGCCTACGGGTTCTTCGCGGATATAAATAGGAGCCGCGGTATGCAGGCCGCCCATGCGGTGATGGTCAATTACCTCAATGATTTCAGCTTCTTCGCTGCCTTCAACGGCCTGTGCGCGTTCGTTATGGTCAACAAGAATAAGCTGGGTTTTGTCGGGTTTCAGCAGGCGTACCTTGTCAATCATGCCAATGTAGCGGCCGCCTTCCACAACCGGGTAGGAGCGGAAATTAGTATCGAGCATGGCATTTTTAACATCGTCCAGAAGTTCGTTGTTGTTGAAGGAAACAACGCTGGTAGTCATTAAGTCTTTAACCGGTGCATCCAGCAGCTGGCTGTAATCAACCGCGCCGGTTTCGTTTTCCTGTGCGCAAAGCTCTTTATAGAAGCATTTGGCAAGGTCGGTTACGGTAACAACGCCTTCAATGTTTTCCGGCGTGCCGACAGGCATGCAGCGCACGCCGTAGTCGGTAAACAAATGGCTTACCTCACGCAGTTTGGTTTCGCCGTTAAGCATGGGAACTGCAATAAGTTCCACATCTTTCAGGCGGGGGTACATATCCTCAATTAAAACCGGTTCTTCCACGCCGAAATAATTAAGAACATACTGTGTTTCAGGGTTCAGCGCACCTGCGCGAGCCGCAACGGCATTAACGCCAAGCTGCCTTTTTAACCACGCATAGGCAATTGCGGAGCAGATAGAGTCCGTATCCGGGTTGCGGTGGCCGATGACATATACTGGTTTATCCACGTTCAGCACTTCCTTTTTGCAGGCAGACCTGGCTGCCGTAATGATTTTTAGTGTAATAATTATTATATCATAAAAAACTTTAAATTACCGCTGAAATTTTGTTTATTTGGCGCGTTTATCGCCCAGTGTTGCCAAAAGTTCCGCCGGGTTAATGTTATGGTAGGCCAAAAGCACAAGGCAGTCGTACCAAAGGCCGCTCATTTCATCCAGCACTTCCGTCCTGCTGTCATTTTTAGAGGCAATAATGGTGCTTGAAGTATCTGCACCAAGCTGTTTTAAAATTTTATCCTGCCCGGACATAACCAAATGCCTTGCAGCGGAATTATCACCGCCTGAGTGGCGTTTATAGCAGATTAAGCGGTAAATTTCGGCAAGTACGCCGTGAATGCCGTCAGGTTCAGGCACGGGCAGGCTGCCGCTTTGCCATACCGGCTGCGTAAATACGCCCAGCCCGCTGCGCCCTGGTAATGCTTTTACCAGAAGCACCGTACCGTTTTTCCCGGCAGTAATTTCCGTAACCGAAAAAGCCGCACCGTCTTCCGCGGCATTATAGGCCTTTTTTGTTTCCGGGTCATATAGCCACAGGCTGCCGTTTTCCGCCGTGCGCGCCAGTGCTTCGCCGTTCATTTTAACAAGCGCCAATACCTCTTCCGTACCGGCATCCTGCACTATGGCATTAATATAGCCGTGAACATTAAATTTTAAAGCTGCAAAATCAATTTTCATCTTTTCCGCCTTCTCTTAAAACGGGCATTACGGAGTTATACCCGTCCGCTCCGTATACCAGGCAGCGCTTTACGCGCGAAATGGTTGCCGTGCTAGCGCCTGTTTTCTCTACGATTTCTTCATAAATACAGCCGGCATCAAGCATTCTGGCAACCTCCAGACGCTGCGCCATTGCTTTCAACTCGGTAATGGTACAAATATCTTCAAAAAAGTTTGAGCATTGCTGTTCATCTTTTAAACTTAAAACAGCCCTAAACAGCTGCGCGGTTAATTTATCCCTGGTTTTTGCAGGCATGGCTGTCCTCCTTGGTTAACACCCGTAAAATTTTAAATTGGATATTTTCTATCCTTTCTTACTTTAATACTTTATTTTATAAAAAGTCAAGTAATTTTAACGGATTTTAAGAAAAATTTTATTGACAGATTTGTAAATAACGTGTATGATTGGTACATTAACTTCATACAAACATTCATCAAGAGTAGCCGAGGGACTGGCCCGATGATGCTACGGCAACCATCCTTAGTGAAACGGTGCCAAATCCAACGGAACATTCCGGCAGATGAAAGAGGTCTTAAAACTTGTACCCTTCACCTGTTCGTGAAGGGTTTTTTAGTACCTTAGAAAAGAAAGAGGAACACCGCATGATTGAATTAGTAAATGTAGAAAAAACTTACCACACCTCCTCGGGTGACATTCACGCCTTAAAGCGTACCAGCCTTACCATTAACCAGGGCGAAATTTTTGGCATTATCGGCCTTTCAGGCGCAGGCAAATCCACGCTTATCCGCTGCATTAACATGCTGGAAGTGCCAACCGCCGGGCAGGTTTTTGTAGACGGCGAAGAACTTACCGCCATGACGGAAACGCAGCTGCGCAAAGCACGCCAGAATATAGGCATGATTTTTCAGCATTTTAACCTGCTTGCCAGCCGCACCGTTTTTGACAACATTGCCTTTCCGCTGGAAATTCAGGGGCTTGGCAAAGATGAAATCAAAAAGCGCGTGGAACCGCTGCTGGAGCTTGTACAGCTGCAGGACCGCGCCGACCACTACCCCAGCCAGCTTTCCGGCGGGCAGAAACAGCGCGTAGGCATTGCCCGCGCCCTTGCCAGCAACCCGAAAGTTCTTCTGTGCGACGAAGCAACAAGCGCGCTCGACCCGCAGACCACCAAATCCATTTTGAACCTGCTGCGCGACATCAACCAGCGTTTAAACCTTACCATAGTAATGATTACGCACCAGATGGAGGTTGTAAAGGAAATCTGCGACCGCGTAGCCGTTATTGAAAACGGCAGCATTATAGAAGAAGGCAATATGATAGATGTATTTACCAACCCGCAGAACCAGACTACCAAGGAATTTGTTAAGAGCGTCGATAAAAACACTCTTCCGGAATCACTTAAAAGCACGCCCGTCAGCAGGGAATACTTTGAAGGCGCAAGCCTCGCCGTGCGCTTGTCCTTCTTCAGCGGCAACGCCGACAAGCCCATTGTTTCCGGCATGATTAAACGCTTCGGCGTAGACGCCAACATTATTTCCGGCAACACCGACCAGCTTAAAGACCGCATTTACGGCAACCTGCTGATTGTTATTGAAGGCCCGCAGAAAGCCCTTGAGGACTCGCTGGATTATTTAAGCAGCCAAAATCTGCAAGTGGAGGTAATTGGTTATGTCAAATGAAATGATTGAACTTTTAATAAAATCCTTTTGGGAAACCGGCTACATGGTTGTTGCCTCCACCGTGCTGGCAAGCCTTATCGGCATACCGCTGGGCATCATCCTTACGGTAACTCGCAATGGGCATATTCTGCCGAATGCTGCTATCAACTCCGTGCTGGGCGTTATCGTTAACGCCACACGTTCCACCCCGTTTATTATTTTAATGGTAGCCATTATTCCGCTTACCCGTATGCTGGTTGGTTCTTCCATAGGCACCACGGCCGCCATTGTGCCGCTTACCATTTCCGCAGCGCCGTTTATTGCGCGCGTTATCGAATCTTCGCTGCTTGAAATTGACCACGGCGTTATCGAAGCCGCACAAAGCATGGGTGCAAGCCCGATGCAGATTATTTACAAGGTTCTGCTTCCCGAATCGCTGCACTCCATAGTGCTCGGCATTACCCTTGCGGTTATCGCCCTTATCGGTTACTCTGCCATGGCGGGCGTACTCGGCGGCGGCGGCCTCGGCGACCTTGCCATCCGCTACGGCTACCAGCGTTTCCAGCCGGATGTAATGATTGTTACCGTTGTTATCCTGATTCTCATGGTACAGCTCATTCAGTTTATCGGCGACACGCTCAGCAAAAAACTTAACAAAACCAAATTATAATGTTAGCAATTTATTTTAATTTTAATATTTTGGAGGAGGATTACTATGAAATTAAAAAGAATTTTGGCCGCACTGGCGGTTGGCACTCTGGCACTCGGCATTTTTGGCTGCGGCGGCAGCGAGAAAGCAGCGGATACTTCCGCACCCGTTAAGGTAGGCGTTACCGCAGGCCCCCATGCCGAAATTATGGACGAAGTTAAAAAACTGGCTGCCAAAGACGGCTTAAACATAGAAGTTGTAGAATTTAACGACTTTGTAACGCCGAACATTGCCTTGCAGCAGGGCGAAATTTTTGCCAACAGCATGCAGCACAGGCCTTACCTTGACGCCACGCTGAAAAAAGAACCCGGCTTTGAACTGGTTGAAGTTTTTAAAACCGTAAACTTCCCAATGGCGGTTTATTCCGATAAAATCAAAAAAGGTGAAGCCATCCCCGACGGCGCAACCATCGGCATCCCGAATGACCCTTCCAACGGCGGCAGAGCGCTTTTGCTGCTTGCCGAGCAGAAATTAATTGAAGTTAAGGACATTAATGACGTTACCACCTCCGTTGCCGATATTACCGGCAACCCGCATGGCTATAAATTCCTTGAGCTTGACGCTGCCACCATTCCCCGCAGCCTGCCGGACGTAACCGTTGCCGTTATTAACGCCAACTACGCGCTGCCTGCCGGGCTGAACCCCATGACGGATTCCTTGATGGTTGAAGGCGCGGCTTCCCCGTACATCAACATTTTTGTAACCAAAAAGGAAAATGCCGCCGACCCGCGCATTAAGCAGCTGCAAAAAATTTACCAGTCAGCCGAAGTTGAAAAATTCATTAGCGACCACTTTAAAGGCTCCGTTACCGTCGGCTGGAAATAAAATATAAAAAATAAAAGCGTCCCTTGCGGGCGCTTTTTGTTTGAGGTGAACCATGAAACGTATTTTGCATTTATTAGTTTTGCTTATAATTGTTTTGTGCTTTATTCTCGCCGCTTATGCGGAAAGCCCTGTTGACCGCCCCGTGAACACAAGCAGGCTTGACGACATATTTGCACAACATGGCGTAAACGGCACCCTTGTAATTTATGACGTACAGAAAAACGGTTACTGGCTGCACAACGCCGGGCGTGCGGCAGAGCGTTTTTACCCCGCCAGCACTTTTAAAATTTTTAACAGCCTTATCGGTTTAAGCGAAGGCGTTGTTAAAGATGCAGATGAAGTTTTTTACCGTTATGGCGGCGAACCGTTGTACCTTAAAAGCTGGAAAACCGACGCCAGCCTGCGCAGCGCCATAAAACTCTCGCAGGTGCCAGCCTATAAAGAACTGGCGCGCCGCATCGGTACGGAACGCATGCAGGCCAACATTAAAAAGCTGCACTACGGCAACGAAAGCATTGGCAGCAAAATCGACAGTTTTTGGCTGGAAGGGCCGCTTAAAATCAGCGCGCTGGAGCAGGTAAAACTGCTGACCAAACTTGCCCGCAAACAATTACCCTATCCGCAAAAGGCGCAGCAGCAGGTTTGTGACATAACTGTTTTAAAACAGACCGATGCCTGCACGCTGCACGGCAAAACCGGCTGGGCAACGGACAACATAAAAACCCCGGTAGGCTGGTTTGTTGGCTGGGCCGAAACCAAAGATAACCTGTATGTTTTTGCCATGAACATGGATTTAACCGACGCCGCAGATTTGCCGTTAAGAGAAAGTATAACCCTGGAGTGCCTTCGAACTTTAAAACTTTTATAAAGCAGTTTATAATTATACTAAGCAGTAATTGAAAGAAGGGATACTATGGCATATTTAGGCGAAGATATTAAAAAACTCGGTTTTGGGCTGATGCGCCTGCCGAAAATTGGCGAGGCCATCGACATTGAACAGACCAAAAAAATGGTAGATATGTTCCTGGAAGCAGGCTTTACCTATTTTGACACGGCGTGGGCCTACCCCGGCAGCGAAGACGCTATCCGCCAGGCGCTGGTAGAACGCTACCCGCACGAAAAATTTCAGCTTGCAACCAAAAACGCTGCATGGATTAACTGCAAAACACGTGAAGAAGCAGTTAACCAGTTTGAAACCAGCTTAAAACAAACCGGCGCAGGTTATTTTGATTTTTACCTTCTGCACAACCTCGGCGAAAGCCGCACCAAATATTTTGACGATTACAATATGTGGGACTTTGTGCAGGAGCAAAAAGCCAAAGGGCTGATTAAGCACGTTGGTTTTTCGTTCCACTCCACGCCGGAAGAACTGGACGCCATTTTAAACGCGCACCCCGAAATGGAATTTGTGCAGCTGCAAATTAACTATGCCGACTGGGATTACCCCGCCGTACAAAGCCGCCGCTGCTACGAAGTGGCGCGCAAACACGGCAAGCCCGTTATCATTATGGAACCGGTTAAGGGCGGCATGCTCGCCAATCCGCCGGAAAGCGTACAGAAAATTTTAAAAGATGCCGAGCCGGAAATGTCCGTAGCAAGCTGGGCCATCCGCTTTGCTGCGCATCTGGAAGGCGTTATTACCGTGCTTAGCGGCATGAGCAATGTTGAGCAGATGCAGGACAACCTTTCTTACATGAAGGATTTTAAAGGCCTTACCGCCGCCGAAGAAGCAACGCTGAAACAGGCGCAGGAGGCGCTGGCAAAAATTCCGCTCATTCCCTGCACCACCTGCAACTACTGCGCCAAGGTCTGCCCCATGAATATCGGCGTAAGCGGCAGTTTTACGGCAATGAACTATTACACGCTGTATAAGGATTTGGCCGCTGCCAAACACCAGGAAAACTGGCTGGTTACGGGCCACGGCAAAAAGAAAGCCGCAGAATGCATTAAATGCGGCGCCTGCGAAAAAGCCTGCCCGCAGCATATTAAAATCCGCGAAGAACTGGTAAAGGTTACTGAAACCCTGGGCTGATATGTTAAAACAGAAGCATCCGTTTTATAAACGGGTGCTTTTTTATGTGCTTCGGCAAAATTTTGTGATATAATGGGAACGCTTAATAAATTTTACCCTGTTTTAAGGAGCAGCTATGAGCCGTAAACCTTTTGTGCCCGCAGCCCTTTTGGGCAAGCTGTGGCGCTGCATAATAGAATTTGAAATGCTGAAGGAAGGCGACCGCGTGCTGATTGGCTTAAGCGGCGGCAAAGACAGTATGTTTTTAACGGCCGCGCTGGCCGAAGTGCAGCAGTATGCGCCCTTTAAGTTTGACCTTGCCTGCTACACGGTTGATACCATGTTCAGCAGCGATTTTCCCAAAGCTGATTTGGAAAGCTTCTGTGCGCAGTACGGGCTTAAACATTACAGCAGCAAAGTTGATGTTACCGAAGCGTGGCAGCACCGCACCAACACGCCGTGCTTTACCTGCGCTTATTTCCGCCGCGCCGCCACCAACCGCACGGCGCTGGAGCTGGGCTTTAACAAAGTTGCCTGGGCGCACCACCATGACGACGCCGTGGAAACCTTCTTTTTAAACCTTGTTGCCAGCGGCCAGCTTAAAACCTTTCTGCCGGTAACACCGCTTTCGCGCACGGGGCTTACCTTAATACGCCCGCTTTTATATTACCGCGAGGCGGAAATCATCAGTATGGTTGACGAGCTTAACCTGCACCCGCTGAAAAACCCCTGCCCCTACGACGGCCACACCAAACGCCAGGAAGCAAAAGAACTGCTGCGCTCGCTGCAGGGCTTCAACGCCGAAGCGTACGACCATCTGGCGGCAGCCATGCGTTTTACCAATGCCGAACTTTGGCCTGCCAAATGCGGCAAAACTGAACTGGCAGATAAATTCCACGCATTTTGGCAGCAAAAGCGCAAAAACAGGCAGGAATAACGCCGCCCGCAGCGAATATAATTTTTTGTATGACATTTTGACCGGAGGTTTTTTATGACAGTAAAAGAGTTTAAACATGATTATTTCAGCTTTAAAGGGCGTTTGAACCGCAAGCCCTTTTTAATGCGCCTGATGATGCTTGGCGCCATCAGTATCTTTTTTGTTTTAATCGTTATCAACGCCGAACCGCACCTTAAGGAAGACCCCGCGCATTTTGCCACCAACGTGCGCAAATCGCTGGTGTTCTGGGTTTATTATATTCCGCTGATTATCGCCAGCATTTCGCTCGGTGTGCGCCGCCTGCACGACCTTAATTTAAGCGGCTGGTGGATGCTTCTGGGTTCCGGCGCGCTTTTAAGCACCGTAAACACCGGCAACACCGCCATTGACCTTGCAGCAGCAATTTTATTTTACATTGCCCAGCTTTTCAATTTGTTCCTGATTTTCTTTCGCGGCACCAAAGGGCCTAACCGCTTCGGCGAAGACCCCGTACCCCAGCCCGTAAAAGAAAAGAAGAAAACCAAAGAAGAACGCCGTGCCGAAGCCAAGGCACGCAAAGAAGCTGCCGAAGCAGAAAAACGCGCCGACGAAGAACTGGAACGCGAGATTGCCGAAGCGCATCCCGACTGGGACGAATACGACCGCTACGATGCCATGCAGGAGGCCAAAGCCAAACGCGAAGCCGAAAAGGCAGCGGCAGAAATTAAAGACGGCACCGAAAACAAAGAAAGCAAGTAATTATACAAATTGTACAAAAAAATCCCGCCAAAAGCGGGATTTTTATTTTATGCGTATTTTGTTTTAAACTATTGTATAAATTTGGTACTGCTGCGCCTTACCAGGCCAGTACTTCCACGCCGGTATCGGTAACAAGCACCGTATTTTCCCACTGGGCCGACATGCTGCCGTCCTGCGTATAAACAGTCCAGTCGTTGCTTGCATCGATAAACACATCGCGGCGGCCGGCGTTAATCATCGGCTCAACCGTAAATACCATGCCCGGCACCATCAGCATGCCGGTATTTTTTTTGCTGTCGTGGCACACAAAAGGTTCTTCGTGAAAATCCACGCCGACGCCGTGCCCGCCAAATTCCGTTACCACGCTGTAACCGTGCTTGCGTGCAAACGGGGCAATAGCAGCGCCGATATCGCCGATAAAGGCCCACGGCTTGCAGGCTTCCACGCCGCGGCGCATACATTCTTTGGTAATGGCAACCAAATCCTGATTCGGTTTGGAAACCTTGCCAATCATAAACATGCGCGAAGCATCGGCGTAATAGCCGTTGTAAATAGTGGTTACGTCAACGTTAACAATGTCGCCGCTTTTAAGCACCGTTTTATCGGGAATACCGTGGCAAACCTGGTCATTAACCGAAGTGCAGATGCTTTTAGGAAAGCCGTAAAAACCGAGGCAGGCCGGAATGCCGCCGCTCTTGGTAATAAAATCATACGCCAGTGCGTCAATTTCTTCCGTCGTCATGCCGGCTTTAATTTTTTGGGCAATCAAATCAAGGCAGGCATTGTTAATTTTGGCTGCCGCACGGATGCCTTCAATCTGTTCCGGCGTTTTTATCATATCCATATCTGGAACTTCGCAGCCTTTGGCCTTGAATTCGGCTATTTTTGCTTTTATTACTTCAATATCCATAAAAATCTCCTTTATTTTGAATTATCGGCAAAATCATTATATGCTTCAAGTGTGGAAACAGGGATAGTATTACCCTTTTCCACTGAGTCTTTTATTGAGAATTTCAAAGCCTCAAACATTGCTTTCTCCAA
>ENA-OPDG01000036-OPDG01000036.1-human-gut-metagenome-genome-assembly--contig:-NODE-36-length-109354-cov-3.406902_pt1 | contig 109354 bp, 105 predicted proteins | sample MGYA00241259_ERZ501498 | MGnify/ENA primary metagenome ERZ501498 (study PRJEB25962, sample SAMEA2042582) | human gut metagenome | biome: human gut; feature: human-associated habitat; material: faeces... | reverse complement strand
GATGGTACCAATGTTAACATGGGGTTTTGTTCTTTCATATTTTTGCTTTGCCATTTATTGTATCCTCCTTAAACAGGTAATTTCTTAGGCCTGGGTGCCTTTGTTTTTAGCAATAATTGCTTCGGCAATATTTCTCGGAACTTCTTCGTAATGGTCAACTTCCATGGAGTAGTTGCCGCGGCCCTGAGTTTTGGAACGCAGGTCAGTAGCGTAACCGAACATTTCAGACAGCGGAACGAATGCATCAATAACCTGGGCACCATTGCGTGCTTCCATGCTGTTAATGCGGCCGCGGCGGGAGTTCAGGTCGCCGATAACGTCGCCCATGTATTCTTCAGGAACGGTAACTTCTACTTTCATGTAAGGTTCAAGAATAACCGGGTCAGCTTTCAGTGCACCAGCACGGAAGCCCATAGAACCGGCAATCTTAAATGCCATTTCAGAGGAGTCAACTTCATGGTAAGAGCCGTCGTAAACAGTTACGCCAACGTCTACCATCGGATAACCGGCAACTACGCCGTTTTCCATAGCTTCTTTAACACCTGCTTCAACAGGCCCGATGTATTCTTTCGGAATAGCACCGCCGACAACTTTGTTGTCGAACTTGAAGCCTTCGCCGGGTTCCAGCGGAGTGAGTTCCAACCAGCAGTGGCCATACTGGCCTTTACCGCCGGACTGACGAACGAATTTGCCTTCAGCCTTAACGGATTTGCGGATGGTTTCACGGTAAGCAACCTGCGGGTTACCTACGCTGCAGCCAACGTGGAATTCACGGAGCAGACGGTCAACGATAATATCAAGGTGAAGCTCGCCCATGCCGGAGATAATGGTCTGAGCGGTTTCAGGGTCGGTACGTACGCGGAAGGTCGGGTCTTCTTCAGCGAGTTTCTGCAAAGCAATGCCCATTTTTTCCTGGTCAGCCTTGGTTTTAGGTTCAACTGCTACGGAAATAACAGGATCCGGGAATACCATGGATTCGAGAATGATAGGAGCTTTTTCATCGCAGAGGGTGTCGCCGGTAGTGGTATCTTTCAGGCCAACTGCTGCTGCGATATCACCTGCGTAAACCTTTTCGATTTCCTGACGGTGATTAGCATGCATTTGCAGGATACGGCCGATACGTTCGCGTTTGCCCTTAGTGGAGTTATATACATAGGAACCGGATTCAAGAGTACCGGAATATACGCGGAAGAATGCGAGTTTACCTACATACGGGTCAGTCATGATTTTGAATGCGAGAGCTGCAAACGGTTCTTCATCACTGGACGGGCGTTCATCTTCTTCACCGGTTTCCGGGTTAACGCCTTTGATGTGAGGAATGTCGGTAGGAGCCGGCATGAATGCAACAATTGCATCAAGCAAAGGCTGAACGCCTTTGTTTTTATAAGAAGAACCACAGCAAACCGGAGTCATTTTGCAGGCAATGGTTTGTTTGCGGATGCCTGTCATGATTTCTTCTTCGGTGAGTTCTTCGCCTTCAAGATATTTCATCATCAGGTCGTCATCGCTTTCAGCAACTGCTTCGATAAGAGCCTGACGGTATTCTTCGGCTTTTTCCTTCATATCTTCCGGAATTTCAACGAATTCTTCGTCTTTGCCGAGTTTATCGCCATAAACGATAGCTTTCATTTTAATAAGGTCAACCATGCCTTCGAAAGTATCTTCATAGCCGATAGGAAGCTGGATAGGTACTGCATTAGCACCAAGGCGGTCTTTCATCATTTGAACTACGTTGTAGAAGTTCGCGCCTGTAATATCCATTTTGTTTACATAAGCCATACGAGGTACGCTGTATTTATCAGCCTGGCGCCATACGGTTTCAGACTGAGGTTCAACGCCGCCTTTGGCACAGAAAACTGCAACAGAGCCGTCAAGGACACGCAGAGAACGTTCAACTTCTACAGTGAAGTCAACGTGGCCCGGGGTATCAATGATGTTGATACGGTGTTCGGGATGGTTCATGTCCATACCGCGCCAGAAAGCAGTAGTAGCAGCGGAAGTAATCGTAATGCCGCGTTCCTGTTCCTGTTCCATCCAGTCCATGGTAGCAGCGCCTTCATGGGTTTCGCCGATTTTATGAACGCGGCCAGTATAGAACAGAATACGTTCGGTCGTGGTGGTTTTACCGGCATCGATGTGAGCCATGATACCGATATTTCTTGTTTTCTCAAGTGGAAATTCTCTGCCCACTTTTTCGTCCTCCCTCTAATAAAAATCAGGGTTCTGGTTAAATTACCAGCGGTAATGAGCAAACGCTTTGTTTGCTTCAGCCATCTTATGGGTATCTTCGCGTTTTTTAACAGCAGCGCCGGTACCGTTAGCGGCATCCATAATTTCGCCGGCAACGCGTTCGCACATGGTTCTTTCTCCACGCAGGCGGGAGTAGTTTACCAGCCAGCGGATACCAAGAGTGGTTTTGCGGTCAGCACGTACTTCTACCGGAACCTGGTAGTTTGCACCACCTACGCGGCGGGCACGTACTTCGAGGAGCGGCATAACATTTTTCATAGCCGCATCAAATACTTCAAGGGGATCTTTGCCGGTTTTAGCGCGGACAAGATCAAAAGCATCATATACAATGCGTTCTGCAACGCCTTTTTTGCCATCAAGCATGATTTTGTTGATGAATCTGGTTAATAATTTGGAGCCATACACCGGATCCGGCAGTACGTCTCTTTTAGTAACAGGGCCTTTTCTAGGCATGTGTTTCCCTCCTTAATCATTTCGTGAAATCAGTTAATACTGCTTATTTTTTTGCTTTAGCACGTTTAGCGCCGTATTTGGAACGGCCCTGGCTGCGGTTAGCAACGCCAGCAGTATCAAGTGCACCACGAATGATATGGTAACGCACGCCCGGAAGGTCTTTTACCCTTCCGCCTCTAATAAGAACAACGCTGTGTTCTTGCAGATTGTGACCGATACCCGGAATATATGCGGTAACTTCGATGCCGTTGGTTAAACGGACACGAGCAACCTTACGCAGAGCAGAGTTAGGTTTTTTAGGGGTTGTGGTATAAACCCTGGTGCAAACGCCGCGTTTCTGAGGGCATTCTTTCAATGCCGGAGCGGTGGATTTTTCAATTGCAACCTGTCTGCCTTTGCGGACTAATTGGTTAATTGTAGGCATATCGGCACCTCCTTCCCGAATAATTAGATTTGAATGATTATAAAAACTCCCGGCTGGCGGAAGTCCCTATCAGTCTTTAAGCACCGCGGCGGCAGCAGCCCCAACGTGAATGCCGCATGCTTTGCCAAGTTCGTGCATCGAATCCGCGGTTATTACTTTTACACCGACGGCTTCGCAGCTTTCCAAAAGCGGGCGGCTTATGCGGATATCAGCATCGGCTGCGATAAACACCAGCTTTGCCGTTCCCTTTTCAACCGCTTTTGCCGTTTGTTTAACACCAACGACATGTTTAGTTGCTTCTGTTAATTGCTTCAGCATCTGGCTGTTCCTCCTGAAAAAGGGCATAACTGTTCCGTGATACTGATATATTGTACCATTACAAAAAAGGCTTGTCAATATTTTTTGCAACTTTTTTTACAGGCCTCAGCGCCCATTTTATGGGCTTCTTTCTTTCCACGTTGCCTTGTGTTTCAAACAGCGTTTTTGTTATATTCTTTACACATAAAAATGCCTTTTTTACGCCTTTTTTCACAATTCCGCCGCAAAAATTTTAAGCGTTAAAAGCCAAAAACAAATAAAAAACTTTAAATTTTCTTAAATTTCAGGTCAATTCAAAAGGGCTGGCGCCCAAATATTTTTTAATTTTTCAAAATTACATCTGGCATTTGCCGGGCTTGTTGAAGGCATCGACAAAATTTCCACGCCGTTCAGGCTGTTTGTGCGGCAATATTTTTTCAACGCAGCATAGGCTTTACCGCCGTTGCAGCAAATACGCCTTATTTTAGGATGGCGGGCAATGAAACCGGCTAAATCATTATATTCCTCATCGCGTATTGCCGAATCGAGGCTGCCTTCACGGCGGCAGAACGCCAGAACATCCCACAGGGCAACATTGCTGCGCAGCAGCAAAGCCTTGCGCTCCTCATAATCATCAAGCATTTCGCCATTATTAAAAATTTCTGCCATTAAACGCCAAAAGCGGTTATTTTTATGCCCGTAATACTGCTGCAGCTCCAGCGAGCGCTCCCCCGGCATTGAACCTAATATTAAAATTGTACAGCCGGCATTTTCTACCGGCGCAAAGCACTTGCAAATATCACTCATTATTTTCACCCTCCAAATATATGGAAGCGTTTTTAGTTTTTATAACTTCAATACAGGCACCCATCTTTCGCCAGCACTTAATATTACTGTTATGCTGCCCACGCAGTTTCGATTCCATATTCTGCGGCACATAAATTTTTATTTTGCTCCTGCCTGCATTAACCAGCGCCATAATTTGCGGCGTAAGTTCGTTTCTAACAGCCATGCTTTTCACTATTTCGCCAAAAGCGGGATGAAAAGGGCCTGCTACAATATTTCCGGGGCTGCACAATTCGTCATCCGGCTGTAAGCCGATGCGGATAACATTAATGCCGTTACCGGTAAATTTCTGCAAAGCTGCTGCACAAAGCTCTGCGGCGGCTTCCACGCCAAGCGGCGTAAACTTTCCGCTGCGGTACGTTTCTTCAAGCGGAGTATCTTTAATTACCAAAAGCGGATAAAGCCTTACCATATCCGGTTTTAGGGCAATGCTTTCCGCAACGGTAGCCATAAAACTTTTTGCCGTTTGCCCGGGCATGCCGCACATCAGCTGCAAGCCTGTTTTAAAACCATGTGCGCGCAAAAGTTCAACGGCCTTTACAACGCTTGCCGCATTATGGCCACGCCCTGCCATCTCCAAAACTCTGTCATCCAAAGACTGTACGCCCAGTTCCACCATGCTTACATTATGCTTTTTTAAAAGAGCCAGCCTTTCTTCATCTATATAATCCGGCCGCGTCGATAAGCGCACGCTGCCAATGATGCCCTCCTGTAAAAGTTTATCAACCGGCTTGAAAAGTTCTTCCTGCAAATACATATCAAGGCCGGTAAAAGAACCGCCGTAAAAAGCAGCTTCATTTTCTTTGCCCGGTTTAATCCATTGTAAATACTTTTCTATCTGCTGCCGCACTGCTTCTGCCGATGCCGTTTTTTGCCCGCTGATTTTCTTCTGGTTGCAAAAAACGCACTGATACGGGCAGCCCGCATGCGGAATAAAAATTGGAATAATGCTCATTTTTTCTTTTCCTTTTGAATTTTTCTCCTTTTAACAATCTCTCTATATTCATCTCTGATTAACACATAAGAAATTAAATTTTCGATAAGTTCTACAACATCTTTATCATCAAGATGCCATAATTTATTATTAGTCAGTGTACCAAAATAAAAGCAATTATTTTTAATTATCTTTGGATATCTTTTGTAAACTAACTCCCTTAATTCACTAATTTTACCACTACCAATTTTACCTATGCCAATACTACCTTTATGATAAAAAGAACATTTATCATTCAAAACAGTCATATATTCATCTAACATCAACTGTAATGAAAGATGAGAAGATTTTTCATCATCAATAGCAATATCTAAATACGTTCTTTCTACATCTGGTTTACTCCAAGTAACACCTACCTCTACTGCCATAGAAATAAATTCAGTATTTCCATCCTTTTCTATTAAAAAAGAACGATATGGTCCTGAAACTCCACCGCCAGAAGCATTACCATATGATAATAATCTTACCCCATAATCTTCAATTAACTTAAACATTGCATATTGTCCTGTTGGCATTTTATGCCGAACATCTAATAAACATTCACTTAAATTAAATGCAGGGACTGCTTTTAAAATACTGGTTGCCGTTCCTATTTCATTAACATCATACTCTTCTAAATATTTTTTAATATTTTCAAACTTAATTCTCTCCGGAACAGGTTCAATAATTACTGCTTCATATTTATTTGCTAATAAATTATTATATTCAGGAATGTTTTTTATATTATCATAAGTATTCGTTTTTTCATTATATCTATAACAAAAAACATTATATCCATCTGTTATTGCAACAAAATCACACCCCAATAAATCAGCATAATCAAATGCCTGATTTGCTACTTTATTACCTAAATAAACTCCATCAGCCTTACATTCAATTATTAAAACCGGAACATTACAGTTTTGCTTTTCAGACCATCCATGAACTACAATATCCGCCCTTCTTTTGGAATCTATACCATAATGAATAATCGGGGCTTCTACTATAATCATATTCTTGGGCACTTTCAAATCATTTATTAAATACGAAACCATTCTTTGCCTAACTATTTCTTCAGGAGTTATTAACACTAAACGTTTACGTATAGTATCTAAAAAATACTCTTTACCACTTCTTTTAAATTTTTTAGGCAATGGCTGCTTCGTAAAATCTATTTGCATATTTTTCTCCTTTTTACACTATCTATACCTGCATTATATTCTGCTGCCGCCGCGCCGTCAATACGGCAATTGCAAGCCCCGTTTATATATGTTAGAATAGCAGGTACAAAATAATATAAAGGATGAATTTTTATGGGTTATTTATACCTTGCTTTGGCAATAAGCCTTGAACTTATCGGCACAACCTGCCTTAAATATTCCGAAGGATTTACCAAACTGTACCCGTCGCTTGCAACGCTTGCCGCTTACGGGTTATGCTTTTATTTATTTTCCAAATCGCTTTTATACCTGCATTTAAGCATTGCTTATGCAATATGGTGCGCCATAGGCATTGTAGCGGCAACGCTGATTTCAGTTTTTCTTTTCAATGAAGCGCTTTCCCCGGCAGGCTATTTTGCCATTGCCCTTATTGTGGCAGGCGTTATAATTTTAAACCTTTTCGGACCTGCGCACTAAACAAAATTTAATTAAGGCATACAAAAAACGGTTTCAGGTATTCAGCCCGAAACCGTTTTACTTTATTTTTTAAGTTTTTCCAAAGCACTTTTTGCAGCGTGCTGCTCAGCTTCTTTTTTGCTGTGCCCTATGCCTTTGCCGATAACCCTGCCTGCAACCGAAACAACAGTCGTAAACGACTTGTTATGCTCCGGCCCGCTGGAATCAATCAGCTCATAGGTAATTTCCACATCGCCGTCTTTTTGAACTACTTCCTGCAAACGTGTTTTATAATCGGAATAAATTCCGTGTTCACAAATAAAATCAAGTTCCTGCTTCATCAGCCCCAGCAAAAATTTTTCTGCGGAGGCAAGCCCCTGGTCGATATAGTATGCACCCAAAACCGATTCAAAAGCATCTGCCAGGATAGAAGCCCTGTTGCGTCCGCCGGAAAGGTCTTCGCCTTTGCCGAGGCGCAGGTACCTGCCGAGAGAAATTTTGTGCGCATACTGTGCCAGTGAAGTTTCACAAACAATGTGGGCACGCAGCTTGGTAAGTTCACCCTCATTAAGTTTTGGAAAGTTTTTGTACATATAGGTGCTGACGATAATACTTAAAACAGAATCGCCCAAAAATTCAATGCGTTCATTGTGTTCCGGGCGCGGCTGCTCTTTAGCCTCATGGGCATAGGAAGTATGTGTCAGCGCCGTATTTAAAATATCTAAATTATTCATGGTAATTCCAAGCTGCCTGCAAAACTCAAGCAGCTCTTCCTTACGCTTACTTTGCATAGCAATCACCGTTTCTGTGCTTATGCCTTGTATTTTTTAAGAAGAATGCATGCATTGTGGCCGCCAAAGCCGAAGTTGTTGGAAAGCGCAGCTCTTACTTCTGCTTTGCGGGCAACATTAGGCACATAGTCAAGGTCAAGGCCTTCTTCAAGGTCGGGGTCTTCGTAGTTGATAGTAGGCGGAACAACGCCGTTATCAATGGTTAAAGCGGTTGCAATGGCTTCAACGCCGCCTGCTGCACCAAGAAGGTGTCCGGTCATGGATTTGTTGGAGCTGATCATCATTTTATAAGCATGGTCGCCAAAAATTTTCTTGGCTGCCAGAGTTTCGTTCAGGTCATTTCTGTGGGTAGAAGTGCCGTGAGCGTTGATATAATCAACTTCGTCCGGGCTGATGCCTGCATCTTTAATGGCAAGCTCCATGCATACAGCCGGCATTTCGCCGCTCGGGTCCGGAGCAGTAATATGGTAAGCATCGGCAGTCATGCCGTAGCCTGCAACTTCTGCATAGATATGTGCGCCGCGTTTAAGTGCATGTTCAAGTTCTTCAAGAACAAGCACGCCTGCACCTTCGCCCATAACAAAACCGTCACGTTTTTTATCAAACGGGCAGGATGCTTTTTCGGGGTGTTCGTTATTGGTAGAAAGAGCCTTCATGTTGCCGAAGCCTGCTACTGCCAGCGGGTTAATAGCAGCTTCGCTGCCGCCTGCCATCATAATATCGGCATCGCCGTACTGAATGATTCTGAAAGCTTCGCCAACACAGTGGGTACCGGTTGCACATGCGGTTACAATAGCCATGTTGGGGCCTTTAAAGCCGAGAGCAATGGAAATCTGGCCTGCCGGCATATTCGGAATTTCCATAGGAATAAAGAACGGGCTGATTTTGGACGGGCCTTTTTCAACAAATTTCAAGGTCTGTTCCAAGTAAGTATGCATGCCGCCAATGCCGCTGCCTACGCAAACGCCTGCTCTTACAGGGTCAATGCTTTCAAGGTCAAGTTTGGCATCTTCAACAGCCATTTTTGCAGCAGCAACCGCAAACTGGGTAACGCGGTCCATGCGTTTGCCTTCTTTTTTATCGCCGTATTTGGAAAAATCAAAATCCTTTACTTCACCGGCAATTCTTGTGCCGTATTCACTGGCATCAAACTGGGTAATCGGGCCTACGCCGGATTTACCTGCAACCAGATTGTTCCAAAATTCATCTTTGCCGATACCGATAGGGGTAATAGCACCTACACCGGTTATAACAACTCTTCTCTTCAAAACAAATCACCTCAAATTTAAATTTTTTCTATATCTTCTTTCAGCCTTCTGAAAATTTCTTTAACAGGCAGAATTTCCTTAATCTTCCACATATTTGCACCGGTGAAAACAAGCCCGGTTTCCACATCGCCCTGCTGTGCGCGGGTTAACGCCCTGATAATGCAGAAGCTGCGGGAACAATGCTTGAGGCAGGCGTCGCAGGTTGTAGGACGCGGCGGATTGCCGTCAAGAACTTTTTGTGCAAACGGATTTAAAATTGCGCGGCCTTTATAACCAACCGGGCTGTCAATCTGCACAACATCTTCTTTAGTCATTTTGAGATAAAATTCCTTCAGAGCAGGAGCGCCGTTGGATTCTTCGCTGGCAGCAAAGCGGCTGCCCATTTGTACGCCGCTGGCACCAAGCTTCAGAAGTTCGGCTACATCAGCACCGCAAACAGCACCGCCTGCGGCAATAACCGGAATTTTTACAGCCTTAATAATATCCGGCAGAATAGTTTTGATAGATTCCTGCGTGCCCAGATGGCCGCCTGCCTCCGTACCTTCAACAACAATTGCCGAAGCGCCGAGCTTTTCGGAAATTTTAGCCAGCTTTACGGAAGAAACAATAGGAACAACTGCTACGTTGTAGGCGCGGCCGATGGCGAAAATATCTCTTGAAAAACCGGCGCCGGCAACAAGCAAATCAACTTTTTCTTCAGCTGCTGTTGTAATAAGGTCCGCAAAAGCGCGTGCTGCCACCATAGCGTTAATGCCAATCATGCCTCTGCCTTCGCTCAGTTTTCTCGCAAGGCGGATTTCCTGGCGCAGTTCATCAAGCTCAAGGCCGGACGCAGCTACAAGGCCTACGCCGCCTTCTCTTGCTACAGCACCTGCAAGGCGCGCAGTCGAAAGCCTGATGGCCATGCCTCCCTGAAATATTGGCACTTCAGCTACTTTATCACCTATTTTAAGCACTGGTAATTTCAACAAATATCCCCCATTTCTGGTTAAGATGCAACTTTTAAAACTTGGCAGGGAGGCTTAATGCCTCCCGCCAAACTGCGGATAAATTATTTTTCTTCATCCAACATTTTAACTGCGTCCGCAACAGTGCGGATTTTTTCTGCTTTTTCGTCAGGAATTTCAACGCCGAATTCCTCTTCGAAAGCCATGATTAATTCAACGATGTCAAGAGAGTCAGCGCCCAAATCGTCGATGAAGGAAGATTCCATTTTTACTTCTTCCGGGTCAACACTCAACTGTTCTACGGTGATGTTTTTAACTTTGTCGAAAGTGCTCATTACGATTCACCTCCTTCCAAGGTAGTTTGATAATACATTATTACATTACCATACCGCCGTCGACATGTAAAGTCTGGCCGGTTATATAAGCGGCATTATCGCTCACAAGGAACAGTACCGCTTTGGCAATATCCTCAGGCTCACCCAGGCGGGCAAGCGGAATGGAAGCTTCCATGGCAGCAACAACTTTTTCGGAAAGAACGCTGGTCATATCGGTTTTGATAAAGCCGGGGGTAACAGCGTTAACCCTGATGCCGCGGGCAGCCATTTCTTTGGCAACACTGCGGGTAAAGCCCAGAATGCCTGCTTTGGCAGCGGCATAGTTGGCCTGGCCTGCATTGCCCATTAAAGCAACAACGGAGCTGATATTTACAATTGCGCCGCTGCGCTGTTTTGCCATATATTTTACAGCTGCTTTGGTGCAGTTGAACACACCTTTAAGGTTGGTGTTGAGAACAGCGTCCCAATCTTCTTCTTTCATGCGCAGAAGCAGGGTATCGCGGGTAATGCCGGCATTATTAACAAGAATATCAATATGGCCGAGTTCTTTAACCACTTTATCTACCATTTCAGCGCAAACTTCGGTTTGGGAAACGTCACCCTGCACGAGAATGGCTTTTCTGCCCATTTTTTCAATTTCAGCAGCAACTGCTTCAGCAGCAGCGGTGCTGCCTGCAAAATTAACGGCTACATCTGCGCCGTTTTCGGCAAGCAAAAGCGCAATTGCTTTGCCAATGCCGCGGGATGCCCCGGTAACTAAAGCTACTTTGCCTTCTAACAGCATTTTAACGGACCTCCTGGAAATAAGCAAGTGTTTTTGCAAGGCTTGCTTCATCTTCTACGTTAAGGGAAGTTACGGATTTGTCAATTTTCTTGTTAAAGCCGCACAGAACTTTGCCCGGGCCAACTTCAACAAAAGTATCTACGCCGCCGGCAATCATTTTTCTTACGCCGGTTTCCCAAAGCACAGGCATAGCAGCCTGACGGATTAAAGATTCTTTAATAACCTCTGCTTTGGTTACTTCTTCGGCGTTAACGTTTGCCATAACGGGGATTTTAGCATCGTGGAAAGTAATGGTTTTAAATACTTCTGCCAGACGGTCGGAAGCAGGCTGGAGCAGAGTGCTGTGGAAAGGAGCGCTTACCGGCAGAAGAACTGCGCGTTTTGCACCGGCTTCTTTCAAAGCAACAAGAGCCTTGTCCACTGCGCCAACGGCACCGGCAATTACAACCTGGCCGGGGCAGTTAAAGTTTACTGCCTGTACTGCTTCGCCGCATTCAGCTTCCACGCTGCGGCAGATTTCAACAATTTTATCGCTGTCCATGCCAATTCCGGCAGCCATGCTGCCTTCGCCTACAGGAACTGCTTCCTGCATGAACTGGCCTCTTTTGCGTACAATGCGTACGGCATCTGCAAAATCAAGTGCTTCTGCCTGCACCAGTGCGGAATATTCACCCAGGCTGTGGCCTGCTGCAATTTCGCAGGTTAAGCCGTTTTCGGCAAGAACTCTTGCACAGGCAACGCTGGCAGTTAAAATTGCCGGCTGGGTATTAAAAGTAAGGCGCAGCTGGTCTTCCGGGCCTTCAAAGCACAGTTTGCTGATGGAAAAACCGAGTGCTTCGTCAGCTTCTTCAAAAGTCCTGCGTGCGCAGGCATAGTTTTCGTACAAATCTTTGCACATGCCAACGCTCTGGGAGCCCTGGCCGGGGAAAATAAATGCTACTTTACTCATTAACATAGCCTCTCTTTCGCCAATTATTTACACCATTTAAGAACAATACTGCCCCAGGTAAGGCCCGCGCCGAAAGCAACAAGCAGCAGGTTGTCGCCTTTTTTCATGGCATGCTGGTCCTGCATTTCCGTAAGAGCGATAGGAATGCATGCTGCGGAAGTATTACTGTATTTATCAATATTTACCCAAACTTTATCCATCGGCATTTTAAAATGCTTGGCTGCGGACTGAATGATGCGGATATTGGCCTGATGCGGTACCAGCATATCAATATCTTCATTGGTCAGGCCGGCCTGTTCGAGGGATTTTTTAGCCGTTTTGCCCATAATTTTTACGGCGAACTTAAATACTTCGTTGCCGTTCATATGTACGGTATGTTCTTTGGCGTCAACGGTTTCGTGGCTGGCAGGTTTTCTGCTCCCGCCTGCGGGCTGCATAAGGTGAATGCTGCCTGCGCCGTCACTGCCAAGGTCAAGGCCCAAAATACCGTAGCCTTCTTCAACTTCCCCAAGTACGGCTGCGCCTGCACCGTCGCCAAACAGTACGCAGGTATTGCGGTCTTCCCAGTTTAAAATACGGGAAAGTGTTTCCGCACCGATTACAAGGGCTTTTTTATAAACGCCGCTGGCAATCATCTGTGCAGCAACGCTTACACCGTAAACAAAGCCCGTGCAGCCTGCGGAAAGGTCAAACGCAGCTGCGTGCGTTGCCCACAGTCTGTCCTGCACAAGGCAGGCAGTGGAAGGATATACGCCGTAATCAGGCGTAGCGGTTGCAACAATAATAAGGTCAAGGTCGGCAGGGGCAACACCGGCATCTTCCAGTGCACGCCTTGCGGCGATAAGGGCCATGTCGCTTGTAGCCTGTTCAGGAGCCGCAATATGGCGGGTTCTGATACCCGTGCGCTGCACAATCCATTCATCGCTGGTATCAACCATTTTTTCAAGGTCGTGGTTGGTCAAAATCTTGCTGGGAAGATAGCTGCCTACACCCAAAATACCAACTTGTTTTACAGCTTTAGTCATGTATTTATCCTCGTTTCTTTATTTTTCTTCGTCTTTGATGACAATTTCAGCAATATGCTTTACCACGTCACGCTCGGCAAAGTTAATGGCTACCCTTACCGCACTGGTAATGGATTTTGCCTTGCTGTTGCCGTGGCAGATGATAAACGGAGCCTTAACGCCCAAAAGCAGCGCACCGCCGTATTCCGTAACGTCAGCACGTTTTTTTAAGGCTTTCATTGTCGGCAGAAGCAAAAGCCCGCCGAGTTTTGCAATTAAGCCGCCTTTGGAAATGGCGTCTTTTATTACTACCATTATAGCACTTGCAAGCCCTTCTGCAAACTTTAAAACAACATTGCCCACAAAGCCGTCACATACAACAACATCAACGGTACCTTTGTTAATATCGCGGCCTTCAACGTTGCCGATAAAGTTAATATGCTGTTCTTCTTTCAGCAGCGGGTACGTTGCCAGAGCCTGTTCGTTGCCCTTGGTTTCTTCTTCGCCGATATTCAAAAGCCCTACGCGGGGTTTATCAACACCAAACATCAGCTCCGAATAAACGCTGCCCATCAGTGCGCTCTGCACCATGTGTTCCGGTTTGGCATCAACTTTGGCGCCGCTGTCCAAAAGCACCGTAGTGCCGGTAAGGTTCGGAATCGGCGTTGCAATAGCCGGGCGCTCAATGCCTTTAATGCGCCCCAGGTAAAACAACGCAGCCGCAACGGCGGCACCGGTACTGCCGGACGATACCAGCGCATCGCATTTTTTCTCGCGCAAAAGGCGGGTTGCCACAACAATAGAAGAATTCTTCTTTGTTTTTACGGCAATGGAAGGGTGCTCGTCCATTCTTACAACTTCCGTTGCCGGACAAATGCTGAGCCTGCTGTCCGTATCGGCTTTGTATTCGCGCAGCAGGTTCTCAATAGTTTCAGGGTCACCTACCAGCACAATTTCACAGTTAAATTCTTTTACAGCCTGTACCGCTCCAAGCACAAGTTCTTTCGGGCCATAGTCCGTTCCCATTACATCAAGCGCGATTTTCATATGCCTGTGTCGTCCTTTCGTCCGGGCAGGGTACAATTATAAATTTTGCCCGGAATACTTCCTCATTATTATTTCTTATTTTAACCCAAATTATATATTTATTAAGCTCCCTGCGGATAACCTCTGCCTTTGCCACCAGCGTAGCCCCTGCGTATACGGGCACTTTATACTTAACATTGCCCACACCGGTAAGGGCCGCTTCGGCATCAACAACTGCCAGCGCCAGGGTATTTGCCATGGCAAACATGTAATAGCCTCTTGCCACGCCTGTTTTTTCCAATACCATATCAGGAGTTATTTTCAGCATGGAAATGCCGGAATGATTAAGTTCCAGGTCAATCAGGTCACCGACAATATCTTTTTTGTCAATGGCTTTCAGCTTTACCTGCGCGTTTTCGGCCATCTGGCGCGTGCGCTCGCGCAGTTCCGGGATGTTAAGGCTTAGCCTGTCCAAACGGATAGTCTGAATGCTGACCGCCAGATTTTTAGCAAGCTGCTCATCCGTTAAAAAAGGGTTTCTTTGCAGCATTTTAAACAAGCGCTCATGCCGTATTACTTTTTTAGCAGAATTCATAACATCACCTTATTTTAATACCTACTCCTAATATCTGGATTTATTATAATAGTACAAATAAAAAAAAGCAAGCAAAATTTTTTACTTGCTTTTCATCCTTAAAACGGCAAAATAAAAAGAGGCCGCAAAGCCTCTTTAACAAATATCCGGTTAAAAGCAAAAACCCCCAAGCCTGAGGCTTAGGGGGTATTTTTTACTCAGCGTCTTTTGCTACAACCTGTTTACCATTGTAGTAACCACATTCGGGGCAAACACGGTGCGGCATTTTCATTTCGTGACATTGCGGGCATTCAACTAAGCCGGGAGCGGTAAGCTTCCAGTTTGCACGGCGGGAATCACGGCGCGCTTTAGACATTTTTCTTTTTGGTACTGCCATTGTTGGTACACCTCCTCAAGCTGTAAGGCAAAATTTAATTTTTGATGAATTGCTTTAATGCCGCCAGTCTGGGATCAACCGAAGTTGTATCACAGCCGCAGTCGCCTTCATTTCTGTCAGCCCCGCAGACCGGACACAGCCCACGGCAATCTTCCCTGCAAAGTGCTTGCAAAGGAACTGCCAAAAGGAGGCTCTCTCGAACAGGCTCTGTTATATCAAGCAGATCTGATTCATAGATAAAAGCATCATTTTCAATGTTTTCTGCTCCTGCCGGATAAAATTTTTCAACCACCTGGGCGTTCAGCTTTTCGGTATAAACCTTAAGGCAGCGTCCGCAGGTGCGTTCAATTTCCGTTGCTGCTTCGGCCTTGAGCAAAATTACGTCGCCCGCATTTTCAACCATGCCTTTTAAAACAACAGGCGCGGTAATTTTTAAATCGGCTTCTGTAATTCCCAGCTCGTCAGGCGTCAGTTCATACGAAAATTCTTTGCTTCCGACAAGTCTTTTTTTGATTTCTGCGACATTTATTCTTATCATATTTCACCAATCGTATCAATTATAGCTATGTGAAGCTGCTTTGTCAAGTAATAGTTATCGCCCGCAGGCTTACAATTTTATAATGCGGCGGCAGATATTTACAGTGTCGCGCGCAATTACAAGCTCCTCGTTGGTAGGAATTGCAAAAATTTTTACCTTTGCGCCGTCAACATTAATTTCCTGGTTTTTGCCGCGCGCCTTGTTTTTCACTGGGTCGATGCCGGTACCGAGATACTCCAGCCCTTCGCAGATTTTCTCGCGCATCGAAGAAGAATTCTCACCCAGACCTGCCGTAAACACAATGGCGTCCACGCCGCCCATCGCCGCCGTATAAGCGCCGATATATTTTTTTACGCGGTAAGCAAAAACGTCAATCGCCAGCTGGCTGCGTTCATCGCCGCGGTGCGCCGCGCTTTCCAAATCCCTGAAATCGCTGGAAAGCCCGCTGATGCCCAAAACGCCGCTGCGGCGGTTAAGATATTCATCAATCTGCTCGGCATCCATATTTTCTTTAACAATTAAAAACGGAATAATCGCCGGGTCAATCTCGCCGGAGCGCGTACCCATAACAAGCCCGTCCAGCGGGGTATAACCCATGCTGGTATCAATGGATTTGCCGTATTTAACAGCCGCCACGCTGGAGCCGTTGCCCAGATGGCAGGTAATAATGCGGTAATCCGAAACTTCTCCGCCCATCATTCTGGCGGCTTCCTGCGCCACATATTTATGCGAAGTGCCGTGGAAACCGTAACGGCGCACGCCGTATTTTACATACAGCTCATAAGGCAGGCCGTATAAATAGGCTTTTTCAGGCATGGTCTGGTGAAACGCCGTATCGAAAACAACAACCTGCGGCACCTGCGGCATTAACGCCATGCAAGCCTTAACGCCGTTTAAGTTGGGCGGGTTGTGCAGAGGCGCAAGCTCGGCGCACGCAGCAATGCCTTCAAGCACATCCGGCGTTACAAGCACGGAATCGGAAAAACGTTCGCCGCCGTGAACAACGCGGTGCCCGACAGCGTCAATCTCGCTCATGCTTTTAATAACGCCGTAATCGGGATTTACCAGTGCGTCCACCGCCAGCTTTATGCCAAAGTTGTGGTCGGGCACGTCGATATTGATATCAACCGTATATTTTCCTTCCGGAGTATGCTTTAAAACAGAACCGTCCATGCCGATACGCTCAATCAAGCCTTTAGCCAGCACCTTTTCGCCGTTCATATTTATAAGCTGGTATTTAATTGAAGAACTGCCGCAATTAACAACAAAAACAATCACAGTATTCACCCCTAAAATTAGTTTTGCACTTCCGGGTAAATTTTAATATACTATTAGTATACACTATTTGATATTTAACCGCCAGTAAAACTTTCTGAGGTGAACCTATGAAAAAATCTATCGGCGTTATAGCCGAATACAATCCCTTCCACAACGGGCATTTGCTGCACCTTACCGAAGCGCGCCGCCTTGCCGGAGGCGATTTGCCAGTTATTGCCGTTATGAGCGGCAGCGTTGTGCAGCGCGGCGAACCTGCCTTTTGCAATAAATGGGCGCGGGCGCAGATGGCCGTGCAAAACGGCGCAGACCTTGTACTGGAACTGCCTGCCGTATTTTCGTGCCGCAGCGCGGAATTTTTTGCCGCAGGCGCAGTGCAGCTTTTAGCGGCGACAGGAATTACGGATTACCTCGCTTTCGGTGCGGAAACCGCGGAAACACAAACGCTTGCAGCTGCCGCCCATTTCATCAACACTCATCAGGAAGAACTGCGCGCCATTATAAAAAGCGGTGCTTCTTACGCCGCAACCCAGTCCACACTTTTGCAAAATGCAGGCTTTACTTTTGCCGCGGCGGAAGCAAACGATATTTTGGCGCTGGAATACTGCCGCTGCCTGCAAAAATATGCGCCGCAAATTACACCGCTTGTTATACGCCGCTGCGGCGCAGGCTACAACAGCAGCGACATAAGCGCCGAATACGCCAGCGCCAGCGGCATACGCACGGAATACGCCGATGCAGGACTTTCTATCAAAATTTTAAACCAAATCCCGGAATGCAGCCACGAACTACTTAAAACGCTCCATTCTTTAAATTTGCTTGGCTGGAATACAGAAAAACTTGACGCGCTTGTTTTATACAAGCTCTGCATGCTTACGGAGCAGCAAATTGCCGCTGCCTGCGAATGCACGGAAGGCCTTGAACACAGGTTAAAAGCAGCCGCTGCCTGCACGGGTATGCAAAGCGTTGTAGGCAGCGTAAGCAGCAAACGCTATACAAAATCGCGCATCCGCCGCCTGTTGATGCAGCTTTTGCTTGGCAATGGCAAAAGCATTTTCACCGAAGCCAAACCGCAATACCTGCGTGTGCTGGCCTTTAACAGCCGCGGCCGCAGCCTGCTTGCGCAAATGCGCAAAACGGCCTCGCTCCCCATTATAACCAAAATAGGCCGCAATTTTAAAAACTGCCTCACCGGCGACGCCGAAAAAGACGAACTTATTATACGCCAGCTGCAAACGGATATTAACGCCGCCAACCTTTTAGCGTTACTGCAAAGCCGCAGCCAAAACTACTGCCAAACCTACAACAGCGATTTTTTAATGCAGCCTTTTCAACAGGACTGATAAAAAACAAAGCCGCTTACCCGTAAGAGTAAACGGCTTAAATTTTTGCCTGATTATTTTTCTTCTTCGTCGTCCTGAATTTCATCGCCGTAATATTCCTGCGGCGCTGCAAGTTTGCGGCGTTCGTCGTTAACGGAATTACGGTTATCGTTCAGGCCCTGCAGGGCAGACTGCAAATTGCCGCTTAAATATGCCAGCATATCGTCGGCATATTGCAGCACATCCATTTTTACGCGCTCTGCATAAGCGTCTGCTTCTTCCTTAACTTCCTGTTCATGGCGCAGAGCCGAATTTTTAATATCTTCGGCAAAAGCCTGTGCCTGCTGCACAACTTCTTCCTGGCGTACAAGGCGTTCCGCTTCCGCTTTGGCAATTTCCACAATGCGTTCCGCCTCGGTTTTGGCCTGCACAACAATATTGTCGGCATCTTCGTGGGCCTTATTGATTATGGCTTTCTGTTCTTCCAAAAGCTTGGCGGCACTTTTTACTTCACGGGGAATGGCTTCCTTCAAATCATCAAGAATTTCAGCCAAATCGCTTTCTTCCACAATGATTTTATCAGTCAGCGGAATTCTGCTGGCCGCAGAAATAAGATTATACATTTCATCAAAAATTCTGTCTAAAGCAGCACTGGTACTCTTGTCTATCATCGTAACATCCTCTTTCTATAACAAGTGTTTTTCCGCCAGCAGCTCCTTAATGCGCACCTCAACGTTATCGGGCACCAAACCGTGGATGCAGCCGCCAAACGTAGCCAGTTCGCGCACGCCGGAAGAGCTTAAAAACGAATAATTGGCATTGGTCATGATAAAAACAGTTTCCAGATTATTATCAATTTTTTTAATCAGCAGCGCACGCTGAAATTCATACTCAAAATCGGAAAATGCACGCAGGCCCCTGACAATAAAAGGAGCTTTTTCCTGCTTGCAAAACTCATTCAGCAACCCCGAAAAACAGGTAACCCTGGCATTGGGGATATGCGCTGTTGCCATACGCAGCATTTCAACACGTTCTTCCATGCTGAACATTGCTTTTTCCTTTCCCGGATTGTGAAAAACACTGATGACAATTTCATCAAACATCTGGCTTGCCCGTTCAAAAATGTCCAAATGGCCATTGGTTACCGGATCAAAACTCCCCGGGCAAATTGCTCTGCGCACTTTATTAACCTCCTAAAATCTGCTTTGCAGACGGTAAATTTTGGCAATATTCTAAAAGCTTTATTCTACACAAAATGTAATATTCCTTTAATTGCCGCACCTTTTATCTATTGTAACATGTTTTCACACTTTTGCAAAACGTATAAAGCTAATTTTTGTTTCGCCGTAAGTTTCGCAGCGCACAAGTTCAAACTGCGGCGGCAGTGTTCCAAGCTCGTCATGTGCCGAATGTTCGGCAATTAAATAGCCGCCGTCGTTTAAAAGAGGGCTTTCCGCCAGCGCGGCAATAACCTTCTGCACCAGCCCCTTGTTATAAGGCGGGTCGGCAAAAATAAAATCAAAACTCATGCCCTTTTTATGCAGCCGCCCTATCAGCTGGCAGGCATCTCCGCAAATTGTTTCCGTATCTTCCTGCGCCCGGCATTTGGCAATATTGCTTTCCACCAGCCGCAGCGATTCTTTGCTTGTATCGGTAAAAACAATTTTCTCCGCGCCGCGGCTCCAGCTTTCAAGCCCGAGGTTACCCGTACCGGCAAATAAATCCAGCACCTGCGCGCCGATAATTTTGCTGCCGATAATATTAAACAGCGATTCCTTCACCCTGTCGGCAGTAGGGCGCACATCCCAGTTTTTGGGCGTAGTCAGCTTCAGCCCTCTGGCCCTGCCAGTAATAATTCTCATTTTAAAAACTCCGTACTTGTAATATAATATTTGTAACTATACGCTGCAAAGGAGGCTTACCGTGAAAAAATATTTATGGCTTTTTTTAACCGCCCTGTGCAGCTATATTTTTTATTTTTTCAGCCTGCCGCCAAGCACGCCTTACACACCGCCGCCCCTGCCGGTGCAGGAACAGCTGCTGCTTGTGCCGCTTGACAGCCGCCCGCCCTGTACGTTAATAGCGCAGGATTTGGGCAGGCTTGCTTCCATAGATGTAATTTTACCCCCAAAAGAACTTCTTGACAACTACCGCACACCGGCAAACCGAGAAAAATTATCCTCATGGCTCAGCCATAACGCAGGCCAATGCCCGGCAGTTATTTCCGGCGACCTTTTAATTCACGGCGGGCTGCTTGCTTCGCGCCTGCCGCAGGGAACCGTTAACGACGAGCAGAACTTTTTTAAACTGCTGCAAGCTATACCTTCTGGTGAGGATATTACTGTTTTTTCGATTATTCCGCGCCTGCTCGTAAGCGATAACCTGCTGCCGGACGCCTGGTACCAGTGGCACCTGATGCGTTATTCCACCCTGCGCGATATTGTAGAGCAGTTTGGCGACTACCCTTCCACAGCGCAGCTGGAAGAAATTAAAAATAAAATTCCGCAGGAAATACTGCAAAAATATAACGTGCTGTACAGCACTAACGACAGTTTTAACAAACAGCTTGCAGCATTGTGCGCCGCCAAAAATTATACACTTGTAATAGGGCAGGATGACGCCCAGCCCTTTGGCCTGCCCAACCGCAACCGCACCCACGCCGAAACCTATATGCGCCGGGCAGGGTTAAGCAGCGCCAGCACAACCACCTGCGGCGCGGACGAAATAGCGCAAATGCTTACGGCACGCCGCTTTTGCCAAATTAATAATTATAAGCCAAAATTTTATATTGAATATACCACCGGCAGCGCAGCTACCGCCATTATGCCATATATGGCAGTTACTGCCGAAGCCGCCCTGCTTGACAAAATTAAATTTACCGGCGGCACGCTGACGCAAAATCTTAATGAAGCCGACGTTATTTTATATGTACACTGCGGCAGTGCCGAAGAACCTGCCAACGAAAAAATGGCGCAGAAACTGCAAACACTGCTTAACAGCGGCAAGCATGTTGCCGTTATCGACGCCAGTGAAGATTACGAAAGCAGCCAGATGCTTTTGCCCGTACTTTTGGCAAACAACGTAACCATAAACAAACTTGTTTCTTACTCGGCCTGGAACACCTTCGGCAACGCGGCAGGCACAGCCATGGCGCAAAGCGCAATATTTACCGGGCAGCTTAAACGCCTGCCAAAACATCTGCAGCCTGCGCTTTACGCGCACAACCTTAACTTTACCGTTGCCCGCCTGCTGGATGATTACAGCTATCAAAAACTTTTGCACCACCGCCTCAGCACAATACTTACCCTGCGCGGGCAGGACCCTGCAAATTTGAATGACGGCTATAAAACTTTTGCCGAAAATATTATAGAAGGCTTTATTTATAACGAAAAACGCAGTCTTTTATATACCAATTTAGGCCTTACGCCCTTTTACAGCGACGGCGCAGATGAATATTACCTTACCGGCATTAACGCCGAAACAAAACTTCCGTGGAACAGAATTTTTGAAATAGAATTAAAAACAAATTGCGAATACGGCATAAAAAAATCTGCACGATAATTAAAGCACAAAACCTCACGGCACATAAATACCGTGAGGTTTTAGTTTATTTGTTAATTTATGGTTTTACGAATTTTTAAGCAGTATTTAAGCTAAGCACAGGCTTTTCAAAACAGTGTTCCTTGCTTTTCAGTCCTTAAAATTTTCCAGACTGCCGCACAGGGTTAAAGCGTAAACACTTTTGGCGCCTGCCTGCTTTAAGGTTTTTGCCGCTTCGTCCAGCGTTGCGCCGGTAGTTAAAATATCATCTACCAATAAAATTTTAGCGCCGCGTACATCGCCCTGCACTTTAAAACAGCCGCGCACATTGCTGCGGCGTTTATCCGGCGCAAGGCCGTACTGCGGCGCTGTTGCCTTTATACGCGCCAAAACCTGCGGCTGCCACGCGCCTTTAACGGCAAGTGCTCCGGCAAAAATACTTTCAGGTATATCAAAACCGCGCTGTTTGCGCCTTGCTGCGTCCGTCGGTACTGATATCACCATATCAAAGCAGCTTTCGCCATATGCCTGTGCTAAAAATACAGCTTCTTCCGCCAGCGGCTGCAAAAATTTACTTTCACCTTCAAATTTAAGTTTATGCAGCATTTCTTTAAGCGCGCCGCTGTATTTATACCCCATTACAGCGCCGTCAAGGCTTAACAGCCCCGGCATTGCTTCAAGCAAAAGTTCACTGCGCCTGCAAACAGGGCAAAACACACCGCTTTCCGTTTCTGCATTGCATACGGCGCAGCTCTGCACAAAAAACACGCTTACAAGCGCCCGCCACCATTCTTTTATATAATTCAAATTATCACCATTTTATTAAAATACATCAGCCTGTTCCTGCAAGCGTTCTGCCAAAAGCGAATAGCGCTTGCGCGTTTTATCGTTTAAAACAGCTGCCTGCACGGCTTTTTTGCTGCCGACTATTACAACTTTTTGCCGTGCTCTTGTTACCGCAGTGTAAAACAGGTTGCGCTGCAGCATTATATAATGCCCCGGCACCATTAAAAGTATTACCACCGGGTATTCGCTGCCCTGCGATTTATGCACGCTCATGGCATAGGCTAACTGCAGTTCATCCACTTCGGCAGAAGTGTAAACAATTTTGTTGCCGCTGATACCGGCATAAGCATATTCATCTTCAAACGAGGTAAATACCGGTTTGCCGCCGTCGTCATACACAACCGTTACATTGCCGCCGTCGATGCGTATTATGCGCCCTATATCGCCGTTAAACACTTCTTTTTCATAGTTGTTGCGAATCTGCATTACCTTATCGCCTTCGCGCAGCACGGCTCCTCCCGGCAAAGTCAGTTCGCCCTTATCTGCCGCAGGCGGATTTAAATGCTGCTGCAAAACTTTGTTTAAGTTCTGCACGCCGCATGGGTTTTTGTGCATCGGCGAAAGCACCTGCACATACTGCAAGCCGTGTTCGGCCGCTATCTTTCCGTACAGCTGCGCCACAAAATCCGCCGCCATAAACTCGTTGTCAAAACCGGCAAATTCAAAATCACTGTGTTCGGCAAATTCCGGCATCTGCCCATGGTTAATGCGGTGGGCATTGCGCACAATGGGGCTTACTTCCGCCTGGCGGAAAACATTTTCCAGCCTTACTACCGGCATTTTTTTGCTGCGGATAATATCTTTTAATACCGAACCCGGCCCTACCGAAGGCAGCTGGTCAACATCGCCGACAAAAATGAGGCGGCAGCCGCCCGGCACTGCTTTCAGCAGATGGTGCATTAAGGTAATATCAAGCATGGAGGCTTCGTCGATAATAATTGCTTCCGCGTCGAGAGGGTCGCTGTCGTTTTTGCCAAAGTTAAAACCGCTGCCGTCCGGCTGGTATTCCAAAAGGCGGTGTACCGTCTGCGCCGGATGCCCGCTTGATTCTGCAAGACGCTTGGCCGCCCTGCCCGTAGGCGCCGCCAGCAAAATGCGGCAGCCAGCTTTTTCCAGCACCGTTATAATGCCCTTAACAACGGTGGTTTTGCCTGTGCCCGGCCCGCCGGTTAATACAAACACGCCGTATTTAAGCGAAGCATGGATGGCTTCTTTCTGCGCTGCGGCAAGCTGTATGCCAGCCTCACGTTCCCAATGGCCGATAATTTTTTCAACATCAACACTTTTAATTTTTCCCGGCGCATCGCGCAGCGCTATCAGGCGTTTTGCCGTCTGCGTTTCTGCCTGATACAGATATTCCGGGTAAATAAGGCGCAGCCCGCCCACTTCTTCCGTGCGCAGGCGGTCTTCGTCAATCAGTTCTTTAAAAAGCTCTTTTACAGGTTCCGGGTCGGTCTGCAAAAGCTTAACCGTTTCCTGTGCCAAAAGTTCTTCCGGCACGCAGGTATGCCCGGCAGAAGCCGCCATGTTAAGCGCATAAACAAGCCCTGCCTCTATGCGCCGCCTGTCGCTGCGGCTGCACCCCAGGGCCAGCGCTATTTTGTCGGCTGTCCTGAAGCCTATGCCCGTTACTTCGCCCGCAAGGGCATAGGGGTTTTCCTGTACGCGCACCAGTGCCGTGCTGCCATAGCGCGCCTGCAGTTTGGGCGCATAGTTGGCACTTACGCCGTGCTGCTCCAAAAACAGCATCAATTCGCGCATTTCGCTGAGTTCGGCATACGAAGCCGCAATGCTTTCGGCCTTTTTGCGGCCTATGCCGGCAACTTCCGTCAGTCTTTCCGGTTCGCTTTCCATAACGGTCAGCGTGCGGCTGCCAAAATGCTCCACAATGCGCGCCGCCATGGTTCTGCCAATGCCCTTAACCGCGCCGGATGCCAGAAACCTCTCAATGCCGTCCGTGGTGGAAGGCTTAACCACACGCAGCGTTTCGGCCCTGAACTGGCGCCCAAAACGCACATGCTCGCACCATTCGCCTTCCATGGCAATGTTTTCGCCCATATAAGGGGCCATGCCTTTATAGGTAACCGTTACTACACCGGCTGCCGTTTTAACGCGCAGCACGCAAAAGCCGCCGTCGCCGCTCTGATATATAACATTTTCCAGTGTTCCCTGCAGCTGTTCCAAATGCTCACCACCGTACAAAACAAACGTTCAGTTTATTATAGCATGTTTTTTTAAGTTAATAAACCTCGGCCGCGCAGGCTATTATTTTTTGACAACAGGTTTAAAATTAGCTATAATTAATTAAATACGTTTTAGCCTTTTTCCAAAAAGGCAGGAGGTTCCGCTTTGAAATCCATCGGCACACAAATTGCCATTGATATGTATAATTGCAGCGATATACTTTTGGATGACGTTATCGGTATCGAGCACATGCTCAGCAGCGCCGCAGCGCGTTTCGGCATGGAGCCGAGCGGCGTTTATGTAAACGACGAGGACGGCATTGACGAATATTCCGTGTTTGCGCACTGCAAGCAGGGGCATATTACTATGCACGTTTATCCGGATATGGGCTTTGCCACGATTGATATTTTTACCTGCTTTAAAGAAGCCGACCCCGACGGGCTGGCACGCTTTATGCGCAAATACTTCAATCCCGACAAATCCAAAATCACTTATCTGGAACGCGGCGATTTCGGCAACGAAAGCGATATGAAACCGCGCCGCAAATCACATACAAAAATCATACGCAAAGCCAAAACCCTTGGCAAAAAATTATCTAAACTGATGATGCGTCCTAAATCAATTTAAACGCTGCCAAAAGGCAGCTTTTTCTTTTACCCTGCATTTAAACGGAGGATTTTATGAAATATATTTTTTGGGATATTGACGGCACGCTGCTTCTGACAAGCCTTGCCGGAGCAGATGCGCTACGCGCGGCTATCAAGGAACTGTTCGGCGTCGAAAATTTCCAGTTTTCGCATCCGCTGGCAGGCGCAACGGATTCGCAGATTATCAAGCAAATTTGCATTGATATAAAAGGGCGCTGCCGCACTTTTGATGCTGCAAACATTTTAATTAATTACCACCGCCTGCTGCCAAAATTTTTAAAAGAACGCCAGGGGCATTTAATGCCCAATGTTCCCGCAACGCTGGCTTATTTTGAAGGCCTTGAGGATTTTAAAACCTGCCTTTTAACCGGCAACACCACTACCGGCGCTTATTTAAAATTGCAGCGGTACGGAATCGACAAATACTTCGACAGCCACTACGCCGTCTGCGGAGAGCTGAGCGAAGACCGCAGCGAACTTGCCAAAATCGCCCTGCGCCGTTTGCAGGTAATGCATCCGGAAGAAGAAATCAGCGGCAGCGATATTTTTCTTATCGGCGATACGCCCAACGACATTATCTGCGCCAAAGCCATAGGGGCGCGCTGCCTTGCCGTGCTGGCAGGCTCCACCTACACCAAAGAGCAGCTTGCGGAGCACGAACCGTGGAAAATTATTGACAAACTGCCTGACGAACCGCAGAAACTGGTTCAACTTTTTAACGAAGCCTGAGAGGAATTATGAAAAAATTTTTATTAACATTTATTTGCTGCCTTGCCTTACCGGCAGCAGCATTTGCCTATAACGCAAGCGACGTGCAGCAGGTGCAGAGCGGCATCAGCTGCCCCGGTGCGGATTTAAGCGGCGCGGATTTAAGCGGGCTTAACCTTAACGGCATTAACCTGCGCGGTGCCAACCTTAACGGCGCGCGCTTGGCAGATACCGATTTAAGCGGTGCAGACCTGCAAAACGCAAACATGCACAGAGCAGTATTTAAAAACTGCACTTTAACCAAAGCCAATTTAAGCGGCGCGGATTTAAGCTATGCCAACCTAAACGGAAACAAACTGGATAAAGCCGTTTTAAATAATGCCGTACTGTACCGCACAGGCCTGCGCGGCGCGGATTTAAACTATACAAGCTTTGCCTACGCCAAATTGCAGGAAGCAACACTGGACAAAGCAAATGCGCAGAATGCCGACTTCAGCTACGCCGGTATGTCTTACAGCTGGCTGTATAAAACAGATTTAACCGGCGCAGTTTTAACACACGCCAATTTATACAATGCCAAAATGCAAAACGCCGTGCTGAACAATGCCGATTTAACCTCTGCCAACCTTTCGCGCAGCAATTTGCAGCACGCGCAGCTTAACGGCGCCCGGCTCGACCGCGCCATGCTTGACGATGCCGATTTAAGCTACGCCGATTTAACGCTTACCGATTTTGGCCGTGCCTTTAAGGATAACGCCAAATTTTAAGCAGCACAATCAGCGCATAACAACATAAACTACATATATACAGCAAAACTCCGCAGCATTAAACTGCGGAGTTTTTGTTTTACTGATTTTAAATTTTAAATGCTTACAGTTTTAAGTCTTCCACCCATTTTTGCAGCTCTGCCGCGCCTATGCTGCCTGCAAAGCGTTTTGCCGGGCGCCATTCTGTTTGTTCGGAACAGGAAGGATGCAGATATTTATCCGTATCGCCTACGCCGCTGCCGCCGCTTGTTGCAAACGGAATAACGGTTTTGCCGGAAAAATCTTCACTTTCCAAAAAGGTATTAATAATTGTCGGCGCAACATACCACCAAATCGGGAAACCCACAAAAACGGTATCATACTGCGCAAAATCTTTTACGCTGCCGCTGATGGCAGGGCGCGAAGATTTATCTCTCATTTCTACCGAGCTGCGTGAATTTTTATCCTGCCAGTTTAAATCTGCCGCCGTGTACGGCTGCGCGGGCGTAATTTCATACAAATCGCCTTTAACAACGCCTGCCAGCGTCTGTGCCAGCTTTTTTGTTACACCGCTGCACGAAAAATAAGCAACTAATACTTTCTGCATAATTATCCCTCTTTCTCAATAAATTTATATTTTCTGCTCTCCGGCAGACCATACATGTTCAGTCCCGGCAGCCTCTGCCGTATTTTGCGCCATGTGTTTTTGCAATCCCATCCATACATTTAATTATAATACTATCCTGTACCGCCTCAGCATTATAAAATTTTATTCCTGTTGGTTTTATTATAATTCTGTGCAGTTAAAACAACAAATAGTTATAAAACATGATGCTTCATTACTTTTAGGTATAATAAAAAATCAGGGCAGCCGCTCAAATAAAGCAGCCGTCCTGATTTTTAGTTTAAGGTGTAAGCATTACAGCTTTACAATATTCAGCAAAACTTCGGTGCATTTCACAAGCGAAGGCACCGGCAGATATTCGTAGCGCCCGTGAAAGTTATGCCCGCCGGTAAAAATATTGGGGCAGGGCAGCCCCATTTCAGATAAACGCGAGCCATCCGTACCGCCGCGCACAGGCACAAGCTGCGGTTCAATACCGGCTTCGCGCATAGCGTTTTCGGCACGCTCAACAATTTCAAACACCGGCGTTATATACTCTTTCATATTGCAGTACATATCCTGCAAGCTGCATTCCACGCTGCCAACACCATATTTGTTATTCATAAACGCTGCCAAATCCAGCAAAAGCTGTTTGCGTTTTGCCAGAATGTTCTTATCGTGGTCGCGCAAAATCATATCCAGTTCCACGCGGTCGGTGCCGCCTTCAATACGCAGGCAGTGGTAAAAGCCTTCATAGCCGTCTGTATATTCCGGTTTTTCTCCCTGCGGCAGGGCAAGCTGCCATTCCGCGGCCATGGCTACGGCATTGCGCATTTTGTTTTTGGCGCTGCCGGGATGCACGGATACACCGTTAAAAATTATTTTGGCATTGCAGGCGTTAAAGGTTTCGTAATCAAGTTCACCCAACGCGCCGCCGTCCACAGTATAGGCAAAATCAGCCTTAAAATCAGCTAACGGAAAACCGTCCGTGCCGCGGCCGATTTCTTCATCCGGCGTAAAGGCCAGCAAAACTTTGCCATGCTTAATTTCCGGGTGCTGCAAAAGATATTCACAGGCACTTACTATTGCCGTAATACCGGCCTTGTCGTCCGCGCCAAGCAAGGTTGTGCCGCCGGCGGTTAAAATATCCTGCCCGCGGTATGCCGCCATTTCCGGAAAATCTTTCGGGCTTATTACGCAGTTTTGGCTAAGCACAATATCCCTGCCATCCCACGCTTTGTGCATTGTTACCTGCACGTTTTCGCCGCTTGCCTCGCTACTGGTGTCCATATGGGCAATCAGCCCGATAACAGGCGCTGCTTCTTCTGTGTTGGCAGGCAGCTCCGCCAGCACATAGCATTTATCCGTTACCTGCACGTTGGCAAGGCCGAGTTCCGTAAGTTCGTTTTTTAAATGCTCCGCAAGCTGCCACTGGCCTTCGCTGCTTGGCAGCTGCGCGCTTCTTTCATCGGAAGCGGTATTGATTTTCGCATACGCGGTAAACCTTTTTACAAGGCATTCCGCACTAAGTTCATACTTCATTTTATCCTTCTTTTCCAAATATTCCTGCCATAATTGGGCAATGGTTTTCTTTAAAACCGGATGCACTTTGCCCGGCGCTATTTCTGCCAGCGGGCGCAGCACAAAATCGCGGTTCTGCATATCCGGGTGCGGCACAACAAGATTAGGCTCATTAATAATCTCATCGCCGTAAAAAATCAGGTCCAAATCTATAATGCGCTCACCCCAGCGGCGCAGGCGCACACGCCCCATTTCCAGTTCGGTATCCAAAAGTATTTTTAAAAGCTGCTGCGGCAAAAACTCTGTTTGTACTTCGCATACTGCGTTTAAAAAGCGCGGCTGGTCTGTAACGCCGTAGGGGTCGGTATCGATATACGACGAAACCTTTGTTATCTGCAAGCCCTTTTCGCGCAGGCGCTGCAAGGCACCGTCAAGGTTCTCCTTTAAATCTCCCAGATTCGTGCCAAGTGCCACATGAGCCGTTACCTGCATAAAACCGCCTCCAGCATCCGCACGGCACGCACGTTTTCTTTAACGTCATGCACGCGCACCATCTGCGCACCGGCATACACAGCCTGACAGCTTAAGGCAATCGTTCCTTCAAGCCTTTCCTGCGGCGGCAGCCCTCCCAGCGTTTCGCCGATAACTGTTTTGCGCGAAGCCGCTAAAAGTACCGGATAGCCAAGCCCCGTAAGAGCGTCCAGCCCTTGCAGCAGCGCAAGGTTCTGCTCCGTGTTTTTGGCAAAGCCGATGCCGGGGTCAAGAATTATTTTATCCGTGCCGATGCCGGTTTCCTCTAAAAGCTGTGCGCGCTGTTTAAGATAGGCGGCAACTTCCGCAACAACATTTGTATATTCACACTGCTGCTGCATATTTTTAGGCGTACCGCGCATGTGCATCAAAATTACCGGCACTTTGGCAGCAGCCGCAACTTCCGCCATCCGCCCGTCACCGGTCAAAGCCGTAACGTCATTAATAATATCGGCTCCGGCGTTAACGGCTTCCTGCGCCGTAAGCGCATGATAAGTATCAACCGAAACTACGCTGTTTGGAAAATGTTTTTTTATGGCTGTTATTGCAGGCACAACGCGGCGCACTTCTTCTTCTTCGGTTACTGCATCACTGCCGGGACGCGTGCTTTCGCCGCCAATATCCAAAATTTCCGCACCGTCATTCAGCATTTGCTCCGCCTTTTGCAAAACGGCTTCTTCGCCGCTTAAGCGTGAACCGCTGTAAAAAGAGTCCGGCGTTACATTTAAAATTCCCATAATGCGCATTTTTTCGTAAGTAATTTTTCTGCCGTCCGCCAAAACGGTTACAGGCTGCTGCCCGGCAAGAAAAGTTTGCAGTTCATTTTGCAGCGCTGCCAGCCCGAAAAAGTTCATCTGCGCCAGCTTGCGCGCCAGAATGCGGTAATGCTTAACCGTACCAAGCAAAACAACGTCCATGCGCTCCGTATTGTTTAAAATGCAGTTTGCAGGAACAGCGCAGTCGCCGCCGGCAGCCAGCATTTCCTGCTTTAAAATATTGGCAGCCGGGGTACGCACCGCCGTAATTTTTAAGGGAATAATTCTGCTTTTGGACGCAAAAATGCCAACGCTGGCAGGATGCACCCCCAGCGCGGCAATTTCATGTACAAGGTTATGTTCATTAAGTTTAATAATCATGCCTGCCAGCCTTTTTCCACGCAGGCAAAAGCATTGTGGTTGTGGATGCTCTCAATGCTTTCTACCGTTACTTCATACCATTTAATACGTTTATCGGCCTCCAGGCGCAAAGCAATTTCACGCACGGCATCTTCAACAAAACGCGGGTTATCGTAAGCCTTTTCCGTTACAAATTTTTCGTCCGGGCGTTTTAAAAGGCTGTACACGGGCGCGCTTGCCCCTGCATCTGCCATTTCCGCCAGTTCTTCAATCCAAACAAGGCCGTCAGCTTCAATTTCAATCCGCGCCAGCGCACGCTGGTTATGCGCGCCGTAGTCGCTTATTTCCTTGCTGCACGGGCATAAAGTCTGCACCGGCACTTCTGCCATAATGCGCAGTTTAAATTCGTCTTTCTTTTCTGCCGTCAGCACGCAGTTTAAATCCATCGGCGCGCGCTGCCCCGTTACCGGCGACGTTTTATAAATAAAATACGGAAACTCCATGCGGATAAATGCTTTTTCAGCCTGCAAATGCGTTTTTAAAGTGTCCAGCACTTCTTCAAGCCCGTTGGGGCTGATGGCGCCGACCGTCTGCATGCATTCCACAAAGCGGCTCATGTGCGTGCCGCGGATTTCGTGCGGCAAATCCACCGCCAGGCTGATGGTGGCAACGCTGTGCTGCTCGCCCTGCTCCTTATCCTTTAAGATGACGGGCCAGCGCAGGTTTTTAATGCCGACGTGCTTCAGCGGTATGCGGCGCATATCGGTCTGGGATTGTACGTCCTTCATCACAAATCACCCCTGTAAATGCAGCCGCTGGTTTTGGTTTCCCACACTTCTACTTCGTATAAATCGTAGTTATCGGCATGCAGCAAATCTTTCAGTTTGTTCCATACCCACACGCTGATGTTTTCAGCCGACGGCTGCGGCAGAATATCGTTAATGCAGGCGTGGTCCAAGTGTACCAGCACGTTTTCCTTAACGATGTTTTTCAGGCGGATAAAGTCGATGACCATGCCTTCGTGGTCAGGCGTGCCCTGTACTTTTACCACCAGTTTATAGGTGTGCCCGTGCAGGCGCTCACACTTGCCGTTGTATTCCGGCAGGTAATGCGCGGCGTCAAATTCAAATTCTTTTAAAACAATCATAGTTCCTCCGTTAAACAGTCAGCCCGGCAAAATCCGGCTGCTGGCGCAAAGCTTCGTACGCCACAATGGCGACGGAATTGGAAAGGTTCAGGCTTCTTGCTTCGGCAATCATCGGTATGCGCACGCAGCAATCGGCATATTCGTTGCGCAGTTTTTCCGGCAGGCCGGCAGTTTCCTTGCCGAAAATCAGCAGGCTGTCCGGCCCGTACTGCACATCGCTGTAACGCTTATGCGCCTTGGTCGTCAGCAAAAATTTGGGATTATCCTTGTATTTTTCCAGCACTTCGTAAACGCTGTCATAATAATGGATGTCCACCAGATGCCAGTAATCCAGCCCGGCGCGTTTTAAATATTTATCTTCAACAGAAAAGCCCAGCGGGCGCACTAAATGCAGGTGGCAGCCCGTTGCCGCGCACAGGCGCGCGATATTGCCGGTATTGCCCGGAATTTCCGGCTCAACCAGTACGATATGCATTAAATCACTTTCCTTCTTTCAAAATCTTTTCGACGCGTTCACGCATCGTCAGCTTATGTTCAGGCTTGGTTTCCTTATCTTTGTCTTTATCTTTGTCCTCGTCCTTATGGCTGCCCATGTAGTTCTTCAGGTATTCAGCCTTGGCCTTTTCGGCTTCCTTTAAATCATGCTTGTCCAAATCCAGCATGTTCTGGTAGGTGCGCATAATTTTTTCGCAGTAATGGCTGCCCATAGCCCACGTGCCGTTCAGCCCGCTCCATGTGTCAACAATGCCGCGCTCCATGCGGATGGCATGCGCCAGCTCATAACGCGGGTCAACGATATCCGTGGAAGGGTGCTTTTTGGTTGTATAGGCCAGCAGGTGCTGGATATGTGCGCGCACGCCGATTTCCGGCTCGTCGAAGTATTCGCCTTCCACACCGCCGCCGGTTGTGCCAAGCCCGCAGAAATTGTTCTGCTCCGGCTTAACGTCGCCGGTAAAGCTAAAGAAGCCAGTTTCCACAATCGCCTGCGCCAGTGCCAGGTCCTCACGCACGCCTTCGCGTCCTGCTTCCGCCCAGTACAAATGCACCAGCTCATCGACTGAACAGTTCAGCTGCGGGTCGGGATTGTTTAAATAAATCAGCGCCGCCGCCTGTTCCGGCGTTGCCTCGGCTTCGCCAAAGATGCCTATTTTTTTATAATCCTTCGGCAATCCTTTTGTATTAAAAGTTCCTGCTTTGGCAGGTGTTTTTTTAGCCGCCTTGGCTTTGGTTGCTGCCGGTTTGGTTGCTGCGGCTTTATCGTCTTTGGCTTTTTTAATGTTGTTTTTTACAATTTTGGCTGCTGCCGTTGCCACAGTACCCTTGGTAATTTTGGGCGGCGTCACCGCGCGCGGCGATGCCTGGGCGCTGGCGGCAAAAGCCGTTAAGCACGCTAAAGTTATGGCGGTAATGGTACGCTTATTAAATTTCACTTGCATTCTCCTTGCTGTATTGTAAATTAAAAATTATTGCAAACATACACATAAATTTTACATCAAACAGCGGCAGACTGTAAAGGCGTTTTATTGTTGTTGCAAACAATTCACAAATGAAAAGCGGTTGTGCTATAATAAAATAAAGCCATTCAAAAGGAGATGATTACATGTCAACCACGTTTAAGTATATCAACCACGCCTGCTTTATGTTAAGCCACGAAGGGCACAATATTATTTTCGACCCGTATCTGGAAGGCTGCCCCAAATTTAAACCGGGCGACGCCGAAGCATTGAAAGGTTTGAATGTAGAATATATTTTAATCAGCCATGCGCATTTTGACCACATCGGCAGCGCTTTTGACATTGCCAAAGCCTGCGATGCCACTATAATCAGCACCGCCGAAGTAGCAGGGCTTGCCGGTGAAAATGGCTGCAAAGCTCACGGCATGCATCTGGGCGGCACCCATAAATTTGATTTCGGCCATGTGCGTATTGTGCCTGCCTTCCACGGCAGTGGCGTAGCTGGCGGCCATGCCTGCGGCTTTATTGTAGATTTTTACGGAACCAAACTGTACTTTGCCGGTGACACCGCACTGTTTGGCGACATGCAGCTTTTGCAGCGCCTTGACCCGTTTGATTACGCAGTATTGCCTATCGGTGATAACTTTACCATGGGCCCGGCCGACGCAGCGATTGCCGCTGAATTTTTGAAGGCTAAATATGTAATCCCCGTACACTACAACACCTGGCCGCTGATTGCGCAGGACGTTGACGCTTACAAAGCAAAAGTTGAAGCGGACGGCAGCGCCAAAGTACTGGTTGTGCCCGTCGGCGAAAGCATTGAATTGGAATAAGATTAACACCCTGTAAAGCAAAATCCCCGCAGCAAAAATGCGGGGATTTTTACGTGCGATACCTGTAAAATCACAGTGAGCCTAATTAAAAAACCGGGAGCTGGCACTCCCGTTTTTTCTTTTTTGGTATAGCACGCATAAACTATATATTACCCTTTGTGCCTTCATTATAGCACGGCTTAATAAAGAAAGTAAACAGCAAAAACTTTATTCGCCTATCCTTTTTACGCGTGTCAGCATTGCTGTAAAACAAACCGCCCGCAATGTCTGGTCAGACAAAAGCGCAACCCATAAACCTAAAATGCCCATTTCAAGATAATACAGGAAAAACGCCGTCATCAGCGGACGCAGGATGGTTATTAAAAAGAAGGAACATGCCGCTACTTTTGCCGTCTGCCCGCTGCCCCTTAATATACCTGCGGCAATTATTGCCTGTGCTTCGGGATAGCTTACCAAAGCCAGCAGTACCATAACCGTACCGCTTAACGCTATGGCAGCGGCGTCATTAGTATAAATACCAAAAATTTCCTCCTTAAACACCAGTGTCAGCACAAACGAAATTGTTGAAAAAATAAGGCTCCATTTAATGCCGCAGCGTTTATAGGCTTTCCATTTTTCAATATTTTTTTCGCCGCAGGATTGCCCTGCCAATACCATGCTTGCCTTACCAAGCCCCAAGGAAAAATCATAATAAATATCGCAAATGTTCATACAAATGCTGTGAACAGCAAAGGGTATTGTGCCCAAACCGGCTGCCATACGCGCAAACAGCACCATGCCGATACGTTCAAAACCGTATTCTGACAGTAAACTGCTAAACACTGGTAAAAATTCCTTAAAATATTTAGCGTCCGGCATTAAAATCCGGAAGCCTTTTAAATGACCTGCCGCCAGCATTGTGTAAACAGTAGCAGCCAAAGTAACCAGCGCGCCGATTACCGTTGCAATAGCCGCGCCGGTAACGCCAAGCGCCGGAACAGGCCCTGCGCCAAAAATTAAAATAAAATTACAAATTACATTTACTATATTACCAATAATATTGGTTTTCATTATGGCTGCGGTTTCGCCAAAACCAAGCTGCAGCGCCTGCATTACCAAAGTCAGCGAGGTAACAAACACCGAAACGGTTGCAACGCTGCCGTAATCCATGGCATAAGCCAGATAATCCGCTTCGGCACCCATCAAAAGAAAAATATCTTCAAGAAAATAGAAAAAAACTATGTGCAGCAGTCCCATAAAAACGCAGCATAAAACTACAGATTTGGCAAAACTGTCCGCTACGCCGTTTTTATCACCGGCACCAATTTTTTTTGCAACCATCAGTGCCAACGCATTGGCAATGGAACGCGAAAAGCACAGCAGCACAAGGCGCGGCTGCAAAAAAGATGCTTACTGCTGCAACTGCACCCGCCCCAAGCGGGCCAACCATAATTAAATCTGCCGCCGACAGCAGTATCATAAAAACGCTTTCAACAGCTGCCGGCATGGCGATGCTTAAATAACGCTTATCATAAGTATCATTTAAGGCTTTCATTAAAAACAAACTCCACCTTTAATTTTATTTTGCCGGTGCAAAATCTTTAGTTAAGTAGTAAAAATCACACGGCTGAATTTTAGCATTTATTACGCTTTTATTGCTTATCATATTAGTTTTGGGATAACCGAACACAAAGGTTGCAGCATCGTCAAGCAATGTTTTCTGCATCTCTATAATCAGCTGCCTGCGTACTGCCGGGTCAAATTCCATAGCAAGCTGTGCGCTTAAACCATCAAATTTGTTGCTGCTGTAACCGCTGCCGTTTTCCGGGAACTTGCCGTTATCGTTAGAATGCCAGTACATATTTAAAAATACCTCAGGGTCACCGGCCTGACATGTTAAAATATTGGAAATCAGCAAATCATAGTCACCGCTTACGCCAATACCGTACAAAACATTGTAATCAAGATTTTTAAGATTTACTTTTATGCCAATTTTTTGTGCATCGGACTGAGTTGCTTCAGCAAATAATGGCAGTTCGGCACGTCCGCTGTAAAAAACAAAGTCCAGTTCTAAATTTTTGCCGTCCTTGTCAACAATACCGTCACCATTGGTATCCTGCCAGCCTGCTTCACGCAAAAGTTGTTTAGCCCGTTCAACATTATAGCTGTTTGGGTCTTTAATATTTTCAAAGTCATAATCCAACGAAGGCGGCAGCATAGCACTTCCGGGCACGAAAGTTCCCTGCAGCAAAACATTGCAGTAAGTTTCTCTGTCAAGGCAGCTTATCAGCGCCTGGCGCACTTTTTTATCATGCAGAATCCTGTCAGGCTTCTGGTTAATTCTTACCAGCACATCGCGGCTAGAAGAAATTGTGCTGACATTATATTTACTTTCGTCTTCAAAAAGCTGCATATCACCGGCAGCAATGTTAACCGCTACATCAATCTCTCCGTTTTGCAGTGCCATGGCACGGGTATTGGGGTCATCAATAGTTTTAAAAATTACATTTTTATAAGGCACTTCACCGTTCCAATAGTATTTGTTGTTCACAAGCACGGATTCTTCTTTTGAGAACGATTTAAAAGCATACGGGCCGGTCGTAATCGGGCCTTCTTTGGCAAAATCGCGTTTCCCGTCTTCGGTAACATCAACAATAATAAATAGCGGGTCGCCCAAAATACCGGGCATAGTTGCAACAGGCCTGTCGGTAGTAATTGTTACTTCCTGCCCGTTGGCAGTAACGGCAACCGGCTCAAACAAAGCTCTGGCACGCGCAGCTTTTTCAAAAACACGCTCTATGGATTTTTTTACGGCTTCGCCGGTTACAGGATTACCGTTAGAAAATTTTATATCACGTATTTTAAATGTCCACGAAAGTTTATCATCGGACACCTTCCAGCTTTCGGCAACACATGGTACTACATTCATCTTTTCATCAAAGGAGGTAAGGCATTCACCTGCACCACGGCGCATAACTTCCCAACCGAAATAGTTTTGTGTTGTTTCCATACTATCGGCAAAATTAGTAACACCAAAAACAAGAGTATCATCCTTTGCAGCGCTGTCTTCACTGCTTCCGCAGCCGCTTACAGCAACAGCAAGTGCAAATACGGCAAGCAGAGTTTTCGCTTTTTTACCAAAAATTTTCATCATTAAATCCTCGCTTTCTTTTTAATATCAGCATTTTAATTTATTCAGTTTCCAACAGCATATAAAATCACCTTCTTTATCGCATAAAGTTTCATTTTTTGTTATAGACAGTAACATACATATCGTTATTAGTAACTTGTGCTACAATTTTATCACGTTGTCACTTAATTTACAAGTCGTAAATTAAAAATATAAAAAATAACGGCCGGAAATTTTATCCAACCGTTATCAAAAAATACTTTTCAGCAAAGCAGGCCTTTTATAACAATCTTTAAATACATTTCATACTGCGGTATAAAACTTCTTGTGCCGAAGCCAACCGTTTCAAAAACTGCTATATTGTTTGCCCGTTTATACTCAATACTCGCCGGGTACAGCGTCATGGCATAGCTGTTTTGAAGCTCTATAAATTTAACTGTTTTATCGCCCTTAAGGGCAGGCAGCGCAATTTGCGCAGAGCGCCCCAGCCGGTTAAAGCAGGCAAAAATATGCGTGCGGTAGTCAATGTAAGCCTGCCGGGTAGCGCCGCGCAAAATAATGGTATTAACAATGCTGAACAAGGTAAGCATTCGCTGCTGACGGCCTACAAAAGCAGCCCATTTCTCAATAAATTCATCTATGTCTTTGCAGTGGGATGTAAAAGTTTTTTCCGCATCGGCTACCATTTTTTCTATATCCTGCCTTAAAATCAGCAAAAAAATGTCTTCTTTGCACGAAAAATAATGATACAGTATATTTCTCGTTAATTCCAGGCGTTCGCCGATTTTGGTAAATGTTACTTTATCATAACCTATTTCACCGTAAAGTTCTGCGGTTATATCTATAATCTGCTGTATTCTGATATTTTTTTGTTCCTGCCCGCGCGCACGTTTAAAATCCATTGCCCCGTTCCTGCCTGAGTTTAGAATATAATAACAAAAAAAGCAGCCTTCGTTTGAAGACTGCTGATTTTCGATGGTGGGCGCTAACGGGATCGAACCGCTGACATTCTGCTTGTAAGGCAGACGCTCTCCCAGCTGAGCTAAGCGCCCATATGGTGACCGGTGGGGGAATCGAACCCCCGATACCGCCGTGAAAGGGCGGTGTCTTAACCGCTTGACCAACCGGCCACATGGTGACCCATGTAGGCCTCGAACCTACGACACCCTGATTAAGAGTCAGGTGCTCTACCAACTGAGCTAATGGGCCAAGCAAGTTTTAGAACTGTGCAAGAGATAGTATACTAACTTTTATGCGCGCCGTCAAGTGTTTTTTGAAAAAATTTTTAAAAATGCAGTCGGTGATGCTAAAAATTTTTGCTTCTGCTCTCTGTAAAATAAAATTATGAACTTTTGGTTCATTAAATTGGCGCTGTTGCATAAGAAAAATAAAATTTTAATATTAAGCAGTTTAAGTGCAGTACAAAGGCATCATAACATTAAAATATAAGATTTTTTGCTGATTATACAGGCTTTACTTTAATATTGCCCGTGTTTGTGATAAAATATAAATATTATAGTAAAGAAGTAAATTTGGAGGAATGTACATGTTAGACATGAATTTTGTCAGGGAAAATCCTGATGCGGTAAAAGAAGCACTGGCAAAGCGCCATTCCAAAATAGATTTAGACGCTTTTTTGGAGCTGGACAAACAGCGCCGCGAAGTTATTTTAAGCGTTGAAAAATTGAAAAGCCAGCGCAACAGCGCATCTCAGGAAATCGGCCGCATGAAAAAAGCCGGTGAAAATGCTGACGCGCAGATGGCAGCAGTGCGCGCCCTTGGCGAAGAAATTGCCGCAGGCGATGCAAAATTAAAAGATATCGAAGCACAGTTAAACGCTATTTTATATACTATTCCTAATATGCCTGCTTCGGATGTTCCGGTTGGCGAAGATGATTCCGACAACCCGGAAGTACGCCGCTGGGGCGAGCCGCGCAAATTTGATTTTGAGCCGCAGGCTCATTGGGATATCGGCGAAAAACTGGGCATTCTGGATTTTGACCGTGCCGCCAAAGTTACCGGCGCACGTTTTACGTTCTATAAAGGCCTTGGTTCCCGCCTGGAACGTGCGGTAATTAATTTCTTCCTTGATATTAACACCAAAGAACACGGCTACACCGAAATGTTTACGCCGTTTATGGCTAACAGCAATACTTTGTTCGGCACCGGCCAACTGCCGAAGTTTGCCGAAGATATGTTCAAGCTGGAAGGTTTGGACTACTACCTGATTCCGACGGCAGAAGTTACTTTGACTAACTACCACGCCGGTGAAATTTTAAACGGCGAAGACCTGCCGAAATATTATACCGCTTACAGCGCCTGCTTCCGCAGTGAAGCCGGCAGCGCCGGACGCGATACCCGCGGTTTAATCCGCCAGCACCAGTTTAATAAGGTAGAAATGGTTAAAATTGTAAAACCTGAAACCAGCTGGGATGAGCTTGATAAATTAACCCACAATGCCGAGCATTTATTGCAGCTTCTGGGCCTGCCTTACAGGGTAGTCCGCCTCTGCACCGGCGATTTGGGCTTCAGCAGCGCTACTACTTACGACCTTGAAGTATGGCTGCCTGCTGCCAACATGTACCGCGAAATTTCTTCCTGCTCCAACTGCCTCGATTTCCAGGCACGCCGCGCAAATATCCGTTTCCGCCGCGATGCCAAGTCCAAACCGGAATACGTACATACGCTTAACGGCTCCGGCCTTGCTGTTGGACGTACCGTATGCGCAATTTTGGAAAACTACCAGCAGGCTGACGGCAGCGTGGTAATTCCTGAAGCTCTGCGTCCGTACATGGGCTGTGACGTTATTGCAGCTCCCGAAAAATAAACAACGTATCAGTTAATAATAAAAGCCCTGCCTTGTTGGCAGGGCTTTTTAAGTTTTTATTTATCCAAACCTTTTTCGTGCAGCCAGTTTTGCATTAAGTCTGCAATCTGTACGTTGTTAAGGTCGCTGAAGGGGAAGTGCGTGTTGCCGGTAACGCCTATTTCCGGCAGGTGTACAACGATGCAGTCGCCGCCGTGGCGGTTAACTGCTGCCGCAAATTTATGCGCCATATCAAGGCGTATGCGCCAGGAATCTTTATTCCATTCATCGGTGTAGTTTTCGGCGATGTTGTCGCCGTAGTAAATGACGATAGGAATTTTGGTCAGCTGCATAAATTCGTCAAGCGTTACGGTTTCCGGCTGTAATGGGCCGAATGGGCTTGATGTAGGAATTGCTTCCGGTTCTTCGCCCTGCGGGAAAACAAAGCTGCTGCCCGGTTCGTAACTGATTACGGCGCGTACTTTGGGGTTTTTAATGGCGATACGCCAGCCTGGGCCGCCGCCCTGCGAATGGGTGATGAGCACGCCATCGCCGGTTTTATCAAAAACTGCGCTTAAAGCATTAACAACAACGCTCTGGTCATACGGTGCGGTGTTGGGTGTCATCTGGCGGTAGTACTGGTCAAGCGCTGCCGGGTCTTTGCTGAACTGTACGCCTTTAAAAAATTCCGGCGCGTCGCCGACGCGGAAGTTGCTGAACCAGAACTGGTCATTGGTTGTGGCGCTTACAGTGCCGTCAACGGTTGCCTGCCCTGCGTCACCGCGGCGCGGCTGGTCTACAAGGTATGTAGCATAGCCGCGTTCCAGAAAGATATTTTGAAAACCATCGCGTCCGTCCGGTGTGGTTTCCCATGTTTTTTTGCTCTGCCCTGCGCCGTGTAAAAATACCAGCGGAAGTTTATGGGCATTAACTGGTTTTTGGTAAAAAACATAGGCGTGGTCGCCGTGCAGGGTTTGCCCCTGCGGGTTTAAAGGATTGCTGAAATCAAAGCTGCCGGGTGTGGTAACGGTAGTGCCGCCCGCAAAAAAGCTGCCCTGGTCCTGTAAAAGCACTGGTTTTTCAAAGGCGTAGGCGCTTGTGCTAAGCATCAGCGCAAGCATGGCTGCTGCAAGTGTTTTGGTTGTTTTGTGCTGCATAGTATTACCTTCTTTTTATTATCTTGTTATTACAGATGTTTGCCGTAAAAGTTCTGCAATTTGGCAACAAACTGGTCAACATATTCGGGCACATAGTAAGTCTGGATATGGGTTGCGCCGTCGACGAGGAACAGTTCTTTATCTTTGGTGCCGGTAGCTTTTTCGTAGGCTTCTTTGCTCATATACAGGGAATCGGCTTTGCTGCCTGCCATTAACAGCAGCGGCTGGTCGATAAGCTCAAGCTGGTCGGTAGCGTCCCAGGCCATCAGCTCCATCAGGCTGCTGGTGGTATAGGCAAAGGTGGAGTTGGGGTGACGGTGCGTGCGGCCGTAGTATATCATGCCTTCGCGGTACAGGTCGGTCGGGATTTTGGCAATGGATTCATCGGTAAGGGCATCAAAATCAACGTTGCCGCTGATGGCATATTCGCCTTTGGCAATTTCGGCTGCACGGGCGTCGCTTGCTTCATGCAGGCGCTGCTGAACTGTATCAAGGCCGCTGTTCATATAGCCGTTGCGTCTTACTTCGCCGCTGTTGAACATGCTTAAAGTTGCAACTGCTTTAAAGCGTTTATCGCTTTTTGCTGCATTAAGGGTGTAACCGCCGCCGCCGCAGATGCCGAGTACGCCCATGCGGTCAGGGTCAACACCGGGATAGGTCATAATGTAATCGGCCATGCCGTGAATATCTTCGGTGCGGTAAAAAGGCTTGTCGGTGTGGCGCGGTTCGCCTTCGCTTGCGCCCTGGTAAGCAGCGTCAGCAGTAATGGTGATGTAGCCGAGCTCTGCAAGGCGCTGAGCATACAGCCCTGCTACCTGTTCCTTAACGCCGCCGTTAGGGTGGGCAACAACAATGGCAGGATATTTTTTAGCCGGATTATAGCCTGCCGGTGTATAAACATTGGCGGCAATTTTCAGCCCGTTCAGTTTGTAGCTTACGGGGTGGATATTTACCTGCCCTTTTACGTTTTGGGTAATGGCATTGCGGTAAACAAGCCCCCAGGGGTTAGTGTTTGCAGGTTCGGCTGCAAAGGCTGCGCCTGCGCTTAATGCCATAATAAGGCCTGCGGTAAGTAAAGTTCTGCGTAATTTCATGGTAGTTGTTCCTTTCTTTATATCTGCTTATGTCCGTCCGTTATTTCAAAACATTATTTAAAACTGCCTGTGCGTTGCTGCCGGTGTCGGTGCTTACGGTTTCGTTCAGCACATCAACGGCTTCCTGTAACTGCGCCGGTGTAAGCCCGGTGTTCATGGCCGCGCGGAAGTGCGAAGTAAGCTGCGGGTTTACGTTGCCGATGCCTGCCAGTGCGCCGACGGTTGCCAGTTCGCGCTGCTGCCAGGTAAGTACGTCGCGTGCAAAAATGTCATAAAACAAATGCTCGCGCAGGAAGGTGTTAATGATTGGTGCAAATTCGTTGGTTACAACGCGGCCGCTGATAGCGGTCTGGATTTCGGTGCCTTTGGCAAGGCGGTCAACGGAAGGGTCGAGCGGAGTGGCGTCCGGGCCCATTTCGTCGTTAATGCCTGCGGCTTTGCGTTCCTGCACCAGATTGTTCAGCGTGCTGAGTGCATTTAAGCTGCGTGGGAAGCCGGTGTAAGCATAAAGATGCACCAAAACTTCTTTGGCCTGGTTCACCGTCATGCCGTTATCCAAAGCGGTGGCAAGAGATTTTTTTAGGTTCGGCAAATCGCCTTTGGCCATAAAGGCTGCCACCGTTACAATGCTTGCCTGCTGCGTGTTTAAGGCTTTCAGTTCCGCTGCCTGCACGCCGGTGCTGATGCCTGCCGTTAACATAAGTGCCGTTAAAAGTGCCAGATATTTCTTTTTCATTGCCGTTCCTCCTTAGTCTTTCGGATAATCTTCATCGCTGACCGGTTCCAGCCAGGTTACGGTGCCGCCTGCTTCGGAAAGGGCGATATGCGTCATGGACATTTTTGCCGAGCCGCCGTGCCAGTGTTTAACGCCTGGCGGGCAGCGTACAATGTCGCCCGGTTTAAGCATTACAGGCTTTTTGCCCCATTCCTGCGTCCAGCCGGTGCCTTCGGTAACAATTAAGGTCTGGCCCATTTCGTGGATATGCCAGTAAGTGCGAGCGCCGGGGCTGAAGGTAACAGTGGCGGCATAACTTTTGGAAGGTGCCTGCGGCCCGTAAAGGGCAGCCGTTACAACTTCGCCGGTAAAATGTTCGTTTCCGGCAGATTTTACTTCCAGTTTCTGCGGACTCTTTACGGTTTGGTGCAGCGGCGTGCTTTCTGCCGCAAAGGCGGGAATTGCCATAGCCGTAATGGCGGCGGCAAGCGCCAGTGTTTTAAAAATCCTGTTCATAAAAGCTCCTTTCTTTCTGCGCAAAGCAGCAAATTATTTATATGATTTCTGGTAGATGCCGATAACGTCTTCTTTGGTAAGCGCAACGCGGTCGCAGGCGAACAGGCCGCCCATCGGGCCCATGGCGTTGTCTGCCATTTTGGGGAATTCATCAGGCGTAATGCCGTAGTCGCTCATTTTCAGGTCTGCAACGCCGCAGTCTTCCAAAAGTTTTTGCAGTACTGTTAAAAAGTCTTCCGGTTTATCAGCGTTTTCCATTCCCATGGCTTTTGCCATGCGGATAAAGCGTTCATCACAGGCATGGTTGGCAATTACGTTGCCGAAATATGCGCGGCTTAACATAATCAGCCCTGCGCCGTGCGGAAGGTTGGGGTGGTAAGCGCTGAGCGCGTGTTCCAGCGAATGCTGGCTGCTGGTGGTGCCTACGCACATTACTGTGCCTGAAAGAATATTGCCGAAAGCAACGTGCGTTCTTGCTTCAATGTCATTGCCGTCTTTAACGGCGCGTGCCAGATAGCGGGCGACGTTTTCAATGGCGGTGATGGCATACATATCGCTCATAAGGTTGGCAAATTTGGAGATATAACCTTCAAGGCTGTGGCTGAGCGCGTCAAAGCCCTGATAAGCAGTGTAATGTGCCGGTACGCTTTTCATCAGTTCCGGGTCTTCAATGCACAGTACGGGGAACAGGTCCGGTGTTTTCAGGCCGACTTTTTCGTTCGTTTCGGGGTTGGTAATAACGCAGCCGGCGTCGGCTTCGCTGCCGGTGCCTGCCGTGGTGCTGATGGCAACGATTGGGAGCGGTTTATTTTTAATGGGCTGCCCTTTGCCTGTACCGCTTGCAATGTAATCCCATAAGTCGCCGGGGTTGGCTGCCATAACGGCAATGGCTTTGGCGCTGTCGATAACACTGCCGCCGCCCAGTGCAACAATAAAATCTGCGCCCTGCGCTTTAACAAAGGCCGCGCCCTCCATAACGGTTTCTTTCAGCGGGTTGGGCTGAATTTTATCAAAAACGCTTGTGGCTACGCCTGCCTGCGCCAGTTGTTCTTCGGTGCGGCTTAAATAACCGTTGGCACGGGTTGATTTGCCGTTGGAAATAATAATAACGGCTTTTTTGCCGGGCAGCTGCTGTTTGCCAAGCTCATTTAAAGTGCCTGCGCCAAATAAAATTTTTGTCGGAACATACATGTTAAAATCCGTTTTTTATGCCTCCCAAAATAAAATGTTTGCTTATTTGGGCTTATATGATATAATCATCATATAAATCGTATAAGTTTAAGTAAATTGTATAAGTTAAAGTACACTTTAAGTCAATGGCAAAATTGTGAACTTTTTAAGGGAGTGATAAAAAATGTTTTATACTGTCGGTGAAATGGCTAAAATTTTAAATACTACGCCTTCCACTCTGCGCTACTATGATAAAGAAGGCCTGCTTCCGTTTGTGGAGCGCAGCGAAAGCGGCATCCGCATGTTTAAGGACAGCGACTATGAATGGCTGCTTGTTATTGATTGTTTAAAAAATACCGGCATGGGTATTAAAGACATTAAAAAATTTATATATATGGTGCTGGAAGGCGATGCAACCATTAAAGAACGCCTTGAAATGATGAAAAAGCAGCGTGAAAGCGTTAAAGAACAAATGGCAAAACTGCAGCAGACGCTGGATACTCTGGACTATAAGGTTTGGTATTACAGCACGGCAGAAAAAGCAGGCACAACGGCAGTGCCGCGCAATATGCCGGAAGAACAGGTTCCGGAAAACCTGCGTGCAGCACGCCGCCGCTTAAAAATAATCCATGCCAAGGCTGATGACTTAAATTAAAAGGCAAACAAAAAAGCAGAAACGCATTTGCGTTTCTGCTTTTAATTTTTATGTTCAATCTTCCGTTATTTTAAAATGCAGCGGTTTGCCGAAAGTTTTAAAGAACCATTTTAAATGCGCGCGTATCTGATGCAGTTCAATAACGGGGTTGCCGTGTTCTTTCAGTTCCAAAAAGGCGCCTTCGTTATTTATTCCGGCGCGTGTAATGCTTAAAATACCGGTCTGTGTGTAATCAAGGCTTTCGGCCAGGGCCAAAAGCAGCGCCAGCCTGCTTACCGTCTGCCAGTTGTTTTCCGTAAGCATGGTCATATACAGCGGGTCGCGCGAAAAATAGCTTTTGGAAATGCCGTTGTGCCAGCCTGCAACGGCCGAAGCCAGCAGCTGCTCTTTATGCGTAAGCCCGAAAAGCTGCGCGTTTTGAATCATATAGGCGCTGTGGCGCGCGTGGCTGTAAAAGTTAATGGTAATGCCTATGTCGTGCAGCAGCGCTGCCGTTTTAAGCAGGCGGCGGCAGTTTTTGCCAAGCCCGTGCAGCGGTTTCCAGGCGTCAAACATGGCCAGCGCCAGATTGGTTATATGGTGGCTGTGCGTGAGGTCGGGCGTGTAAAGGTTTAAAATATTATCCGTACTGCGGGCTAAGATATCTTCGGCAATAAGCGGTATGCCGCGTTCTTTGGAATAGTAATCGTAAAACAGCCCTTCGCGCAGGCCGCAGCCGCTTGTTATAAGCTGCTTGCTGCCGGTAACTTCAAAAAGCGCGTTAATAATGGCAGCACCGGCAATGATGATATCAGCGCGGTCGCTGCTGAGTCCTGATATTTTGCGGCGTTCTTCAAGCGTGCTGTTTTTAAGGCGGTTAAAAATGCCGCGGAAGGCCTGTACCGTTAATTTATAGTTATGAATTTTGGTTGTGGGGTATTTGGTGGCACGCTGGTGCATTTTGCCTATGGTACGTGCCGTGCCGCCTACGCCGATAAGCGGAAGTTTGGGCTGTTTCAGCCAGGGGTATTCCGCAAGGCGCGTGCGCAGAAAGAAGCTTAATTCGCCGTAAACGGAAGAACTTACGGTGTTGCGTGTATTAAAAAGTGCGGTGGTGTTTACTGCGCCGATAGGAACGGAAACGGATTCCAGTATTTTGCGGTCCTGAAACAGAATCAGCTCCGTGCTGCCGCCGCCCAGGTCGAAAATAATGCCGCTGTGGTAGGGCAGGGTGTTGATAACGCCGAGGTAACTGATATAAGCTTCGGTGTTGCCCGTTATAATGTGCAAGCTGATGCCAGTTTCACGCTGTACGAGGCGCGTAAGCTCCGCGCCGTTGCCCGCATTGCGGATGGCGGCCGTTGCCACGGCAATAATCCTGTCTGCGTGGTACAGTTTGCACATATAGGCAAAACTTTTCATGGTTTCAATGGTGTCGCTAAACGCCTGCTGCGTAAGGTTGCCGTTTTTGTCAATTTTCTGGCTCAGGCGCAGGGCTTCTTTCTGGTTGTATACCATGTTGTAGGCACCGTTTTTATAAATATGAGTTATAACAAGGCGCGCTGAGTTAGAACCGATATCTATAATAGCTATCCTCTGCAAAATACATACCTCCCGTCATTTTACATTCAGTAAAACCGCATAATAAATATATATTTACCGGAAAAAGTAAAAAATCCTGCAAAAAAACGCATAATTTGTAAAAAGGATGGTAAGGCGCTGTAAAAAAATTGTTAAAGGCAAGGATTTAAGGGTGCTGTGTCGAATTAATATATAATGCTTTAATGAGGTGGTCATGTGAGAAAAAAACAATATAAAATTTTTGCAGCAATACATCTCGGCTCTGAGATGATAAGCATGCAGATTGTGCAGTACCGCAATTTAAACAACATGAAAGTTCTGGAGGAATGCAACCGCCGCGTACGCCTGGGCGAGGAAACCTTCAAAAACAAAATCATTCCGTTCAGCATGGTAAATGAAATTTGCGAGCTTTTGGTTGGCTTTAAACGCCTGATGACGGAATATGAAGTTGAAGAATACAGCATGCAGGCAACAACCGCAGTGCGCGAGGCTTTAAACCGCGTGTTCCTTTTAGACCAGATTTATATCAGGACGGGTTTGAAAGTAACGGTTATTGACCTTCCGGAAGAAATTTATACCAAGTATGCTTCCATCCGCCGCACCATGAAGCTTGACGGCCTGACCGGCGTTGATGAGAGCATGCTGATGATGGATATTTCCTCCGGCGGGCTTGGCATTACTTTTGTAAAAGATAATATTATACGCTACCAGCAGAACCTTAATATCGGCGTTATCCGCGTTAAGGAAAGTTTTAACCGCAATCAGCGCAGTTCAATGAAATTCAACCAGGCTCTTGCCGAATACCTTTCAAGTACGATGGGCGCGGTAAGGGACGCGTTGAAAAACGAGCAGATACATTATCTTGTGCTGACAGGCGCGGAATCGGAACTTCTGCTGCAGATGATGGGCGTTGAATTTAAAGCCGGCGTTATCCGCATTAAAACGGAACAGTTCATGCAGCTGTTTAAAACCGTGCATGAGCTGAACCTGCCGCAGATTATTAAAGTGTTTAAAATCAACGAAGATGTGGCGGAACTGGTTGTGCCGACAATTTTGCTGTACGAGCAGCTTCTGGCACTGGTGCCGGTTCAGGAAATTATCCTTACGGATGACCGTTTTATTGACGGCATCTGCCTTTTGCATATCGGCCCGAAAGCCAGCAAAGATTATGCCGATGAGCTTGAACAGGAGCAGCTCAGCCTTCTGTACAGCATCGGTGAGCGTTACCAGTATGACGAGGCACATTCGCGCCAGGTGGCCAAGCTTGCCCTTGCCATGTTCGATAAACTAGGCAAACACCACGGGCTCGACAGCCACAGCCGCATTCTTTTGCAGGCAACCGCGCTGCTGCACGATATCGGCAAATACGTTTCGCTGCGCAGCCATTCGCTGTACAGCTATATGCTGATTATGTCGTGCGACATTTTAGGCTTCAGCGAAATGGACAAAAAAATAGTGGCGCTGGCAAGCTATTACCATGCACACAGGCTGTTCAGCGGCAAACGCCATGCCGAAGTGGAAGAAATGTCGCCGGAAATTATGCCGCTGGTAGCAAAAATAGCCGCGCTGGTGCGCCTTGCCGATGCCATGGACCGCAGCTATAAGCAAAAAATCAAAAGCTGCCGCGTTAACGTTAAAAACGGCGTAATGAAGGTAGAAGCCGTTACCCTTGAAGATTTGACGATAGAAGAATGGACTTTTGCCTCCAAGGCATCCTTCTTTGAAGAAGTTTACGGATTACAGGCAGTTTTGGAACGGGTGGACAGATAAATGGAAAAGAACGAAAAAATTAATCTTAATAAACCGGAATACTTTTTTAACCGCGAACTCAGCTGGTTAAAATTTAACCTGCGCGTACTGCGCGAAGCCGGCGTAAAAACCACGCCGCTTTTGGAACGCTTGAAATTTGTTGCCATTACCGCGTCTAACCTTGATGAGTTTTTTATGGTGCGCGTGGCAGGCTTGTGGGACCAGTACGAAAACGGAATTAACAAACGCGACGCGGCAGGGCTTACCGTTAAAGCCCAGCTTGAAGAAATAAGTAAAGCAGCGCACGACCAGATGAAGCTGTTAAACAAATATCTGCTTTCGCTGGTTAAGGAGCTGCGCGAGGCAGGCATTTATATTTGCCGCGTAAGTGAATTAAGCGAAAAAGGCCGCCGCTGGCTGGAGGCTTATTACCAGGAAGAAATTTTCCCGGTACTGACGCCGATGGCTGTCGACGCCTCGCGTCCGTTTCCGTTCTTGGCAAATAAAACGCTGAACCTTGCGGTAGAACTTACCAACCAGGAAGGCGAAGACAGCATGGGCATCGTGCAGGTGCCTTCCGTACTGCCGCGCCTTTTGGAAGTTCCCGGCGAGGAAAAACGCAGCTTTGTATTTTTGGAAGACGTTATTAACGAGCACTGCTCCGATTTGTACAGCGGCTGCAAAATTCTGGATGTTGTGCCGTTCCGCATTACGCGCGACGCCGATTTGGAATTTGACGAGGACGATATCGACAATCTGCTGAAAGAAGTGGAAAAATCCCTGCGCAAACGTACGCGCGGCGCTTCCGTAAGGCTGGAAATTTACAATAAAGCCAACAGCCGCATCAGAAAATTCCTGTACAATAATCTGGACATTACCGAGCAGGAGGTTTATGAAATTAACGGGCCGCTTGACGCAACCTGCTTCTTTAAATTTGCTTCGCTGCCGGGCATGTGGCCCTGGCTGTATGAGCCATTTGTGCCGCAGCGCCCGCTGGAACTGCCGGACGACAGCGACATCTTTAAAGTACTGCGTGAACGCGACGTGCTTTTGCACCATCCCTATGAAAGCTTTGACCCGGTAGTTAAATTTGTAAGCGACGCTGCCGACGACCCGAACGTACTTGCCATCAAGCAGACGCTTTACCGCGTCAGCGGCAACTCGCCGATAGTTGCTGCCCTGGCCCGCGCTGCCGAAAACGGTAAGCAGGTAACGGTACTGGTAGAATTAAAAGCGCGCTTTGATGAAGAAAACAATATTATCTGGGCACGCAGGCTTGAAGAAGCCGGCTGCCATGTAATTTACGGTTTGATGGGCCTTAAAACCCACGCCAAAATTATTCTGGTTGTGCGCAAGGAAGCAGACGGCATTAAGCGCTATGTACACCTTGGCACAGGCAACTACAACGATAACACAGCCAAACTTTATACCGATATGGGCCTGATGACTGCCAATGACCAGTTTGGCAGCGACGCTTCGGCGTTCTTCAATGTGTTGTCCGGTTATTCGGACCCGCCGGTATGGAATAAACTGGTTATGGCGCCGCTCGGTCTGCGCAAAAAGATTTATGAACTTATCGACAACGAAATCAGTATTGTTAAAAAAGGCGGCACCGGGCATATCATTGCCAAAATGAACTCGCTTATTGACTACCCCGTTATTCAGAAACTGTACGAGGCTTCCATGGCGGGCGTTAAAATAGACCTTATCATCCGCGGTATCTGCGGCCTGCGCGCTGGCATGGACGGCATCAGCGACAACATTACCGTACGCAGCATTGTCGGCAGGCAGCTGGAACACAGCCGTATCTTCTGGTTCCAGGGCGGCGGCAAGGAACAGCTTTTCCTCTCCAGTGCAGACTGGATGCCGCGTAACCTTAACGACCGCGTTGAACTGTTCTTCCCGGTTGAAACGCCGGCGCATATTGAGCGTATTAAAAAAGTGCTTGATTTGTACCTGCGCGATAATGTCGGCGCGCACATGATGCAATCCAACGGCACTTACCGCCGCGTTACCAACCGCCTGGAGCCTGTTGGCGCACAGAGCACGCTGTATGAATGGGCGCTGCTTGCAGCTGCGGCCGATAAAATTCCAATGCAGGACCGCCTGCGCCCGATGTATGACCGCGACAAAGCATAACTGGCAGTAAGCCCTGCAATATGATATAATGTAACATATCAAACAATTGCGAGGCAGACATGGATACAGAAATTTTACAACATATCGGGCATAGCCTGTATAATACCAAACGCTTGAAAGAATGGAAAAGGTACGTTGTTTTCCGTTCCCGCTGCATGCTGCACAGCGCACAGATTGGTGGGATGATGGATTTCTTTGCGGCAACGCCGCTGCGCGGTGATATGCTGCGCCATACAACAAGTTTTGTGGAGCAGGCGACAAGGCAGTTCTTTTACAAAAACTCCACCTATGATGAACGCATCAGCCTTGTAAAAGGGCATGTGGAATTTTTGGAAAGCAAGTTAACCGAAGACGCTCTGCGCAGGCTTTATGCAGAAGGCGAAATGCTGCGCCTGTGGGAAGACAGCTACGAAGAAAAGCCGCTGACGCTGGAATTATGGTTCCATGCCGGGCAGCGCAAGGAAGGCTGCCTTTCGCTGGTGCTGATGTGGGATAAAGAAGCGCTGTATCAGATTATGTTCTGGCTGGCGCCCGGTAAAAACGGCGAACCGGCGCTGTGGATTGGCGCATTGCAGGGAACGCCCAACGGCTCGGAGGTTATCAAAGGGCTGACCAAAGCCTTTTACGGATACCGTACCAAAAACCTTATTTTTTACGGTATCCGCAATGTTGCGGCGGCATTGGGCTGCGAAAGCATTTACGCCGTCAGCAACGAAGGCTATTATGCCATGAACCATATCCGCGTGGACCGCAAACTGAAAACTTCGCTGGATGCTTTCTGGCAGGAATGTGAAGGAACGCAGCTTGACGACAAGCGTTTTTACAAAATACCCATTCCCGAATACAGAAAATCCATGGAGGAACTGAAGCCATCCAAACGTGCCCAGCACAGAAGGCGCTTTGCCAAAATGGACGAAATGAAAGATGCCGTAGCGGCAAGTTTTGCAAAATATTTAAAATAATAAATAAAACCGGGCTTTGCTTTAATGCTTGCCCGGTTTTCAATTAGTTTACTGTTTTTTTAAGCCTTTTTATGATATAATTAATATATATTTTTGCACGGAGGTAATGAAATGAAACAAAAACTCCTTACTTTATTTTTAACGTTAACACTTACTGTTACATCTGCTTTTCCGGGCGTAGCTTTAGCCGCAGCAGGTGACGAAATTTCCGCCAGCGCTGCCATTGAAGCCTCCGCTGCGCCGAAAACAATGTCTGCCAGTGAAAAAATGGGCGCACTGGAAGTTACATTATACGGTACGGAACAGGCAGGCGCACTGGTCAGCAGAATGGACAGCCTTGAAGATGATGTTTACGGCACCATTACCACTGACCCTATTTTAAATAGAGTTGATAATTTGTATGACTATATCAACGGTTATGCAGGCAGCGGCGAAGCAAGCTTTTTAACCAAGCTGAACGCCGTTGAATGGCAGTTTACCGAAAGCACGGCAGGCGGTCCGGCCAAAAGCCGCATTGAAGCACTGGAAACCATGCTGAATGGCGAAGTTGGCGCAGGCTCTCTTGCAGGACGCCTTGAAGCACTGGCAAACCTTGCTTTCCAGGACGGCATTGTTGTTGTTGAAACCGTAACTCTGCCGAAAGATTCCGTAATCAAGCTTGAATTTGCCGAAGACCTCAGCAGCAAAACCGCAAAAGCAGGCGATGTTGTAAAATACAAAGTTGCCGACAATGTTTTTGTTAATGATGTGCTGGTACTGCCGAAAGGCGCTGAAGGCGTTGGCAAGGTAACCAAGGTTGTAGGCCCGCGTATGTTCGGCCAGGATGCCCGCATTGATGTTGACTTTGGCTTTATTTACGCTATTGATAATACCCGCGTTAAAGTATTCCTCGGCGATGTTGCCAAACAGACAGCCGAAACCGTTGCCGGTGCAGCCGGTGCCGCTATCGGCGGTATGGTAGTGCTTGGCCCGGTAGGTATTATCGGCGGTGCCTTTGTAACCGGTAAATCCGTAAATATTCCGGCAGGCTCCACCACCTTTGTACAGGTTAAAGCCGATACCGATATTCAGGGCATGGTTTATCAGGGCAGCAATTAATTAAATAACGGTAAAAATAAACCCCGTTGTCAGTTCTTTGGCAACGGGGTAATTTTTTGTTTAAAATTTTATTCGGCGGTAGCCAGCATTAGTTTAATGCGGTTTTCCTGATTTACTTTAGAAGCGCTGGAATCGTAGTCGATAGGCAGGATATTGGCATTTTCGGCAATTTCCTTGATTTTGTTAAGCATGCCGCGCCCGGCTATATGGTTGGGCAGGCAGCCGAAGGGCTGTGCGCAGATGATGTTGTTGTAGCCGTTTTTGGCAAGTTCCAGCATTTCGGCCGTTAAAAGCCAGCCTTCGCCCATGTTGTTGCCGTAGCCTATAACGCCTTTGGCAAGCGCTTTGGTTTCTTCGTAAGAAGCGGGCGGCTTAAAGGGCGGGGTGGAAAGTGCGGAAAGCATAATTTTTTCCAGGCGTTTTAAATAAAACATTGCCATTTTGGAAATACCGTATTTAAAAAAATTGCCGCCGTACAGTTTGTAGTCCGTTAAGTAAGTATCGGCGCAGTACATAATAAAGTTCAGCAGCCCCGGCAGCATATATTCGCAGTTCTGCTTCTGTAAAAACTGCTCCAAATTGTTGTTGCCAAGCCCTGCGTATTTAATGTAAATTTCGCCGACAATGCCAACTTTTATTTTATGCTCCGCTTTTTGCGGCAGGGCGGCAAAGTCCTCCGCCAGAGCGCGCGAAAGTTGTTTCATGGTTCCTGTAGCCTGCGCTTTGCCTTCCATAAAAGCGGTTTCAAGCTTGTTCAGCCATTTGCCTGCCAGTTCGTCCACCGCGCCTTTAATGGTTTCGTAGGGGCGGGTTTTGTTGGTAAGGTACATTAAAGTGTCGCCGTAAATAATGGCGGCCATAAATTTTTTTATCATGGCAAGGTTAAGCTCAAAGCCGGGCTGTTCGTTCATGCCGTTTACATTAAGGCTGATGATTGGCACATTGCCGAGGCCAGCTTTTTCCATGCCTTTACGCAGAAGGTATATATAATTGGAAGCGCGGCAGCCGCCGCCTGTCTGGCTGAGCATAACGGCCGTTTTGCTGAGGTCATATCTGCCGCTTTCCAGCGCGCTTATAATCTGCCCGATAACGAGCAGCGCCGGATAACATATATCGCTGTTAACGTATTTCAGCCCTGTTTCAATAACGTTGCGGCCGGTGTTCTGTAAAATTTCGGCTTTGTAGCCGCAGCTTTGCAGCGCGGAACGCAGCAAGGCAAAATGAAACGGCAGCATATTCGGCACAAGTATGGTGTGCGTAGCTTTCATTTCTTTGGTAAAAACCGGTAGCACAGTTTCTGACATAAAAATTGCTCCTTCAAAAATTATTTCAGCATTCAAAGCCCAGTGCCGCAAACAGACTGCGCAGCCTTATGCGTGCCGCACCAAGGTTTTCAATGTCATCAATTTTTATCTGGGTGTAAATTTTGCCGCTTTCTTCCAGTATGCGGCGGCATTCGTCGGCCGTAATGGCGTCGCAGCCGCAGCCGAAGCTTACAAGCTGAACAAGGTTCATGGCAGGGTTCTGCGCGGCAAATTTAGCGGCGGCATACAGCCTGCTGTGATAGGTCCACTGGTTTAAAACTTCCAGGTCTTTGTTCAAATCTTTGCGGTCAATATTGCCGCTTACAGAGTCTTCGCTTATTAAAGCAGCGCCCAGCCCGGTAATAAGGCGGTCTATGCCGTGGTTAATTTTTGGGTCGGTATGGTACGGGCGCCCTGCAAGGATAATAACCGGCATGTTTTTGCTTAAGGCTTCTTCGGTTATTTTTTTGCCCTGCTCCTTAACGCGGGCTTCAAAATCCCGGTAAGCCTTAAAAGCGGGGGTAAGCGCGTTTTTAATTTCCGCACTGCTTAAATCCGTATAAACGGGGTTCAGCATTTTGTATAATTCTTTGGCCAGCAGTTTTTTATTCAAAAGGCCAAGGTAATCGTAAAAGAAGTGAATATTTTTTAATTCTTCAATGTTTGCCGCCAAAACTTCGGGGTAATAGGCAACAACAGGGCAGTTATAACAGTTCTGCGCCGTGTCCTCATCAACGTTGTAGGTCATGCAGGGGTAAAAAATGCTTGTAATGCCCTGCGCCAGCAGCCATTTTATATGGCCGTGCATCATTTTGGCAGGGTAACATACCGTGTCGCTCGGAATGGTGTTCTGGCCTTTCTGGAAAATGGTTTTGTCATAAATAGGGCTGGTAATTACTTCAAAGCCCAGCTCCGTAAAAAAGGTATGCCAAAACGGCAGCAGTTCGTACATATTAAGGCCGAGCGGCAGGCCGATTTTGCCGCGCCTGCCTGGTACGGGCTTAAATTCTTCCAGTAATTGCAGCTTGCAGCGGTAAAGGTTCAGGCTGTCGTTGGGCGCGCAGTGCGTAACCGGGCGTTCGCAGCGGTTGCCGCTGATATAAGGTTTGCCGTCGGCAAAGATATTTACCGTTAAGTGGCAGTGGTTGCTGCATAACCCGCAGGTAACGGATTTAACCGTATGTGAAAAAGTGCGCAGCTGTTCCGCTTTAAGCAGCGCGGAATCCTGCGGATGCAGTTTGCGGCGTTCCTGTGCATATAATGCCGCGCCGTAAGCACCCATTAAGCCTGCTATATCGGGGCGCACAACTTCAAGGTTTAGTTCCTGCTCAAAGGCGCGCAGTACGCAGTTGTTTAAAAAGGTGCCACCCTGCACAACAATGTGTTTGCCAAGGTCATCAGGCCCGGAAGGGCGTATAACTTTAAACAGTGCGTTTTTAACAATGCTTATGGAAAGCCCGGCGCTGATATTGGCAACGGAAGCCCCGTCTTTCTGCGCCTGCTTTACGTTGCTGTTCATAAATACGGTGCAGCGGCTGCCAAGGTCAACCGGTTTATCGGCAAAAAGGCCTATTTTGGCAAAATCTTCCGCGCTGTAACCGAGAATGCCGGCAAAAGTCTGTAAAAAGCTGCCGCATCCGCTGGAGCATGCTTCGTTTAAAAAGATGTTGTCGATGCAGCCGTTATGTATTTTAAGGCATTTAATGTCCTGCCCGCCGATGTCAAGAATAAAATCGACTTCCGGCAAAAGGCTTTTGGCAGCAATAAAATGCGCCATGGTTTCCACAATGCCGTAATCGGCGTGGAAGGCATGTTTTATAAGTTCTTCGCCGTAGCCCGTAACGGCAGCGGCAAGTATTTTGCAGTTGGGGTATTTTTCGTAAAAGCCGGTCAGGTAATCACGCACGGCGACAACCGGGTTGCCTTTGTTGCTCTGGTAAAAAGAATCAAGCAGTTTGCCGTCCGGCGCAACTACGGCAATTTTTATGGTTGTGCTGCCGCTGTCGATGCCGAGGTAGGCTTCCCTGGCGGCTGCAATATCGCCTCGCTGAACATTGTCGCGGTTGTGGCGCGCAATAAAGGCGTCATATTCTTCAATATTTTTAAACAGCGGCGGCAAATGCTCAAACTGGCGGTTGGCATCCGCAGCGTGCATTTTTTCCGCCAGTGTGGTAAGGTCTACGGTGTGTTCGGCACAAAAAGCGCAGCCCATTGCCACATAATATAAGCTGTTTTCGGGGCAGGTGCCCTGCAAATTTAAAATTTTGTCAAAGCTGGCGCGCAGGCAGCCAAAAAAGGTAAGCGGGCCGCCAAGGTAAAGCACGTTGCCTTTAATGGGGCGGCCTTTGGCAAGGCCTGTTACCGCCTGGCTGGCAACGGCGTCAAAAATGCTTGCAGCAAGGTCGTTTTTTTCCGCGCCCTGGTTTAAAAGGGGCTGAATGTCGCTTTTGGCAAATACGCCGCAGCGGCTGGCAATGGTGTAGCGTGTTTTGGCAGTGGCTGCCAGTTTGTCAAGTTCTTCGGCCGGTACGTTCAGCAAAGAAGCCATCTGATCGATAAAAGCCCCTGTGCCGCCTGCACAGCTGTCGTTCATGCGGGCGTCAAAATGCCGCCCTAAAAATAATATTTTAGCATCTTCGCCGCCCAGTTCAATAACAACGTCCGTATCCGGGTTAAGGCGTTCCGTACATATTTTTTCTGCAAAAACTTCCTGCACAAACTGCACGCCGCAGCTTTCGGCAACGCCAATGCCTGCGCTGCCGCTGATGGCAAGACGTGCTGTTTTAAGCCACGGTATCTGCGCGGCAAGTTCTTCGAGTATGGTTTTTATGGTTTCCGTAATGCGGCTGGCATGACGGGCATATTTACTGAAAAGCAGTTTTCCGGCATCATCCAGCACGGCTATTTTTACAGTGGTGCTGCCGATATCCAAACCTATCTGCATATAAAATCCTCCATTTAGGAATGACTTTTGCTAATTAATAAAAAATATTGTTTTGAAAATTGCGTCTGCTTTCTATGATAACACAAGTTTAAAATATTTTCCAGTATTTTATTTCTCAAAAGCATATTGTTGAACTGAAATGCGTAATGGTTAGCTTTTGCTTACATCATACTATATATTACACCAATTATTTTATTTGTAAATATTTTTAGTGCAAAACTTCAGCAGGCGTTTGTAAAAATTTATACCTAAAAAGCATATAAAACAACCAAATTAAGTATTTGTTTTTAACAATGGCGTTTTTTATAATAAATTTGTTAAAGCGGCTTTAATTATAAAAATTTAAAGGAGAAACTGCATTGCTAAAATCAAACGGTAATTTAATGATATTTATTTTAACCATTGGCGTGTTCAGCATTATCAATACCGAAATTGGCGTTATAGGCATTTTGCCGCTTCTGGCGGAGCGCTTTGGCGTAAGCATACCGCAGGCAGGGCTTTTAATAAGCCTTTTTGCGCTGGCGGTAGCGTTTTCCGGGCCGGTTATGCCGCTGCTGTTTTCCGGCATGGAACGCAAAAAAGTAATGTTGCTGGTGCTGGGGCTTTTTGCACTTGGCAATATAGCGGGCATGTGTACGGATAATTTTGCCGTGGCGCTTGCTGCCCGCGTGCTGCCTGCTTTTTTGCATCCGGTGTACTGTTCGCTGGCGTTTTCCGTTGCCGGTGCTTCCGTGCCGGAAAAAGACCGGTTAAAAGCCGTTGCCAAAGTTATTGTAGGCGTTTCGGCAGGCATGGTGCTGGGCGTGCCTATAAGCAGCTTTGTAGCGGCCAATTTTTCGCTTGACGCGGCAATGGCGGTATTTGCGGCAGGCAACCTTCTGGCGTTTGGCGCAACGCTTGTTTTTGTGCCGCGTTTGCCGGTAGAGGGGCGCGCTTCCTGCAAAGAACAGCTTGTGCTGTTAAAACGCCCGGTGCTCTGGCTTTCTATTGCAGGCATTATTTTTATGAACGGCGCCGTTTTTGGCGTATTCGGCTTTTATTCCGGCTATCTTGAACAAATTACGCATCTTTCGTGGAACAATATCAGCGCGGTGCTGTTTATATACGGCTGCGCCAATATTCTGGGCAATATTATCGGCGGCAGGCTGCTTACCAAAGCGCCTCTGCGCACGGCAGTGCTGTTTGCCCCGGCACTGGCGGCCGTATATATGGCGGTGTATTTTACGGGCGCTTACGCACCGGCCGTGGTAGCATTAACGCTTGTATGGGGCATTATTGGCGGCATTAATGTAAATATAAACCAATACTGGATTACCTCTGCCGCGCCGGAAGCACCTGATTTTGCCAACGGCCTGTTTTTAACAGCCGCCAACCTCGGTACAACTTTTGGTACCATGCTGTGCGGCGAAATAATAGCTTCTTTGGGAATGGGCAGCATGGTGTTTGGCGGCATAATTTTTCTTGCGCTGTGTTTTGCGTTTGTGTGCGCAAGAATTTATGCAGGCAGACCTGCCGGAAACCTACAGCGCGCATAAAAATTTTTGCAGAAAAATTATTGAAAATGCTTGACAAAGCAATGATTAATTTGTATAATTATTTTGTTGCTGGAACGGGCTTGACGTTTTAGTAACTGATGTGATCCACTAGCTCAGTCGGTAGAGCACCTGACTTTTAATCAGGGTGTCCCGCGTTCGAGTCGCGGGTGGATCACCATTTTTATTTTATAGCCAAAGCACTGTAACCTGCGTTGCAGTGCTTTTTGTTTTATATGGCAAAGGCAGCTGAAATAATTTTGCCGCAGGCATAACAATAACCCCCTTCGCTTTAACAGCGGAGGGGGTTGTACTTGTGTAAGCGGATTCTTTATTCGTACTTGTTTACTGCGGTTTATTTTAATTTGCTGTATTCTTTATCGGTAACGGGCTCCAGCCATTCGTTGCTGCTGCCTTCAGCCGGTACTTCAATGGCAATGTGCGCAAACCAGCTGTCCGGTGCGGCGCCGTGCCAGTGTTTAACTTCGGGCGCAATGTTTACAACGTCGCCGGGTTTAAGTTCCTGCGCGGGTTTGCCCCATTCCTGGTAGTAGCCGCGGCCTGCGGTTACCAGTAAAATCTGCCCGCCTTTGTGATGAATATGCCAGTTGTTGCGGCAGCCGGGTTCAAAGGTTACGTTGGCTGTGCCCACACGTTCTTTGGTCAGCGGGTTTAAATAGCTCTGGCCGATAAAATACTGCTGGTAAGCCACGTTTTTTTCGCCAAGCCCAAAAATGTTTTCTTTTGCAAATTCTTCAGGTATTGTTTGTTCCTGTGCCATAACGGCATTACCTCCCATAATCATAAATGCGCATAATGCTAATAAAAGTTTTTTAGTTTTCATATGCTTTGCTCCTCTTTCGTAAATTTCCGCCTCCGGGCGGATTTTTTTATTTGCGGAACGGGGAAACTTTTTTATTCTGCCGGTACAACGGCGTTAATGGCGCTGATAGCGTTGAGCGTGCTCGGATAGCCGATGTAGGGCAGTGCTACGGTAACGGCGTCAATTAAATCCTGACGGGTGTTGCCTACGCCAAGGTTGCCGTTAACATGTGCTTTGGCCTGCGGGTCGCAGCAGCCGAGCGTGATAATTGCGGTAAAGGTAATCAGCTCGCGCTGTTTTAAATCAAGCACTTTGCGGGTGTAGTAATCGCCGAAGCAGTTGCCGCTGAGCCAGGTGTTAATGTGCGCCTGGTCGCCTTTGCCGGAATTTGCAAAACCGCGCATACGGTCGCCGAAGATGTCAACCTGCGTTTGTTCGCCTTTGGCAATGCGGTCGGCGTCGGTAGTTGTGCCCTGGTTTTCCAGCGGCAGTTTTACGCCTGTTTCTTCAAAAGCAATCTGCATTTCAATCAGCGCGGCCTTGCTGCGTGCAAAACCAACATAAGGCGTGCACTGGTAAAGGGTTTCGCGTATTTCTTCGGGCGTTGCCCCGGCATTTAACGCGCCTTTAACGTGAATACCTATATCTTCCGGAGTGTTGTTGGCAGTTAAAACCACCAGCGTCAGCAGCTCTTTTTGCGCCAAAGGCATTTTTACCTGATTGTTCACATCGCTGTAAATAAATTTCTGCATAATCTCGCCAAGTTCCGGCGCGCCTTTAATGCTGCACGGATTTTCCGCACCGTAAAGGGCTTTAACGGCAGCGGAGCTTTCTTCCATTCTGTCCTGTGCCATAGCGGCATTACCTCCTATAAGCATGCAAGCGCAAAGCGCAAGCAAAATTCTGGCTGTTTTTTTCATAATAATCCCTGCCTTTTTAGCCTGCCCTGGGCAGGATTTGTTTTTACGCCTTTATTATAAAAGTTGAAGACGGCTCTAAGTCAAGGGCTGTTGAAAAATGTTCATAAAAATTTCTTATAAATAGCATTAAAAATACAATTTGTTTTAAGTTTACTCTGTTATATATGATAGTAAATAACTAAAAAACATGCTTTTATGCGGCAAGGTATGGCTTTGCAGCAGAAATAAGAAAAGTTTATGAAAAATTTGCGTAACGGCTTGACTGAAAGTAAAGTTAAAACTTTACAATAAAAATACAGTTCCTGAGAGAGGAGGGGCGGCTTATGCTGCTGAGGCAGATTAAATATTTCGTAACCGTAGTGGACACCGGCAGCTTTACAGAAGCGGCCGAAGAATGTTTTATATCGCAGTCGGCAATATCCCAGCAGATATTGTCGCTGGAAAAAGAACTGGGGGTACAGCTTTTGGTGCGCAGCACGCGCCGCTTTACGCTGACTGAACCCGGAAAATACCTGTACAGCCACGGCAAAAAACTGCTTGGCGAAACGGAAAAACTTAAAAACGGTACCATTGCCGCTGCTGCCGGTGCGCGGCGGCAAACATTTTAAGGAAATGTCCGTAGGCAAAAGCCTTGTGGATTATGACAGCATGATAGTGCTGACGCATTTTAAAGGGCACGCTGCGGGCGGCTTCGGCGGCTCGCTAAAAAATATCGCCATTGGCTGTGCCGATGCCAAAGTAGGCAAGGCCATGCAGCACAATGCCGATTTTTCCATCCGCGGGGCGCATTTTATGGAGCACATGGCGGAGGCAGGCAAAGCCGTAACGGACTTTTTTGGCAAACGCATTGCCTATATTAATGTGCTTAACAGAATGTCCGTGCGCTGCGACTGCGCCGGGCCGGAAGCCGAACCACCGACGATAGGCGATATCGGCATGGTGGCATCCGTAGATTTGCTGGCGATTGACCAGGCGTGTGTGGACATGGTTTATGACAAACCGGGCGGCGACAACAAAGACCTGATTGAGCGCATTGAAAGCCGCGAAGGCCTGCGCCAGTTAAGTTACATGAAGGAACTGAAAATGGGCAACCCCAATTACGAACTTATCAGCATTGATTAAGGCGCTTTGTTTAGTATAAGTAAAACGAAGGTTAGCCCGAGATTAAATTTTAAATAAGGCTTGACTTAGAGTTAGCTGCAAGTGTTACTATATATGTAGCAAAGCATAAAACTTATAATAAAGCGGCTGCAAGGAGGAATTATTATGTTTGGTTTAGGCTTACCCGAACTTTTGCTTATTTTGGTTATAGGGCTTATCTTTTTTGGCCCCGGCAAACTGCCGGAAATCGGTTCTGCCCTTGGCAAAAGCATGAAGGAATTTAAGCAGGCTGTAAACAGCACGGAAACAGAAATTAAAAAAGCAGGTGAAATTGCCGAAAGCGCAGAAACCAAAGAAGCTGTGCCTGCCGGAACGGAAGCTGCGCAGGCAGAAGCTAAAAAATGACGGCGCAAGCTATGGATAATGGCCGTCCGTTAGATAACAATGATGAGGCAATGACCTTAACGGAACACCTGGGCGAGCTGCGGCGCAGAATTCTGCACAGCCTGGCGGCGCTTGCTGCCGGTACGCTGGTAAGCAGCTTTTATATTGATGAAATTGTGGCAGTGCTGACGGCGCCTGCCACCAATTTATATTATATGCGCCCGGCGGAAGCGTTTTTTATTTATATTAAAATTGCGCTTGCCTGCGGCGTGCTGATTGCCGCTCCGGTTTTGTTCTATGAGCTGTGGGCGTTTCTGGTGCCTGCCTTAACCGGCAGGGAGCGTTCGGCGCTGATGTTGTTTGTGCCGTCGTCGGTGCTTTTGTTCTGGGCGGGTATTGCTTTTGCATACTTTTTTGTATTTCCGCAGGGGCTGCACTTTTTTACAACCTTTGCAGGCGGCAATATTGCGCCGATGCTTTCGATAGAAAGCTATCTGGACTTTTTCCTGATGCTGGTTGTGCCTTTCGGTTTTATTTTTAACCTGCCCATGGTGCTTATTGTGCTGGCGCAGATGGGTGTGGTAAGTTCTGCCGTGCTTAAACGCGGGCGGCGCTATATGGTTGTGGCCTCGTTTATTCTGGCGGCTGTAATTACGCCGACCCCTGACGTTGTGACGCAGACACTTCTGGCAGTGCCGATGATTTTATTATATGAAGGCAGCAGGGTGTTTATTAAACTTGTGCTGCGCAAATAATATAAAATAAAAATCTTCTTCCTTTTCTGGAAGAAGATTTTTTTATGCACCGTTAAAAGTGCAGGTTTAAATTTTTATGGGGCTTTACAGGTTCAGGCCTGCCAGCCATTTTTCGGTAGCCGCGATATCGTCCGGGTAAGCGCGGATGCCTTCAATAACATTTGCGCCTTTAAACCATTTGTTAATGTCCGGCGTGCTTTCGCTGATGGGGCTGCCGCCGCTGGTGCAGAAGGTGATAACGGTTTTGCCGCTGAAGTCATAGCCATCGGCAAAGGTTGCTACTGCCATCGGCGCTGTGTGCCACCAGATAGGGAAGCCTACAAAAACAACATCGTACTGAGCCATGTTTTCTACTTTGTTTTTCAGCGCAGGGCGGGCGTTGTCCGCTTTTTCCTGCTTTGCAAGTTCCGTTGTTTCGCGGTAAACGGAAGGATACGGGGCAGCGGTTTCGATTTTGAAAATATCGGCGCCGGTTTTGCTCTGGATAAGCTGCGCTACTTTTTCGGTGTTGCCGGTATGGCTGAAGTAGGCTACGAGGACTTTTTTGCCGCCGTCAGCTGCCGGTGCAGCCGTTTCCGTTTTGGCAGCGGGCGCAGGCGTGGATTGTTCCGCTGCTCCGCTGCAGGCGGTTATGCCCAGAGCAAGTACGGCCATCATCAAAGCACAAAGAAATTTTTTCATATTCATCTCTCCTTTAAATTTTTTATTTAAGGCTGAACGGATTGCGGTTTTCCGTCAGCGGTTAAACTTTTACGGCGGCGCTTAAAATATACGCTGCCGCAGAGCCAGGCTGCCAGCGCGAAGCCGCCAATGCATGTGCCGCCGCAGCTGCCGCAGATACCCGTGCAGCCTCCGGCAGCGCCGCTTGCAGCGGTTCCAAGCGGTATACCGGCACCAACGGCTAAATTTAAAAGTTTATCTTTTGGCGTTGTTAAAACATTCTTTTTCATAATCTGCCGCCTCCTGTTGTAATGGCTTTTACGGGGCAGTTATGTTGGCATACGCCGCATTTTATGCACAGGCTTACGTCATTTTTAATGCTGCCGTTTTTAAGGCTCATGGCACGCATGGGACAGTTTTTAACGCAAAGGCGGCATTTTACGCATTTTTCGCGGTTAACCTGTATTTTGGAGGCTATGCCCAGTTTGCTGCCGATGATGAAAAACAGGCTCTGCATTGCTCCCTGCGGGCACATAAAGCGGCAGTAGCCGCGCCCGCCTTTGGTAAACAGCCCAAACAGCACCAGGTAAAAAAAGCCTGTTGCGGCAAGCGGCACGGTAAACGAAATGGCTGCACCGAAAAGGACGCTTACAAGGCTGTCGAACAGATAAAAGTTGCAGTAGGCGCAGGGGTAAAAGCCGTACCACAGCGGCAGCAGCATATAACCAAGCAGCATGCCGAAGCGGATATAAGGCACCGGCACGTATTTTTCCAATTCAATCTGCCAGCGTTCCGGCACCAGATGGCTGAGGCTTTCGGCAAAATAACCAGCCACGCACAGCCTGCCGCAGAAAAACGGGCCGAACAGCAGGCACAGCAGCCAGAAAAGCAAAGTTGATACCAGCATTAAATTGTTGAGCTCGAAAAATCCGCCGGTAAAAATTTCTGCCGTGGGTATGCGCGGGCAGAAAGCGTGCGGCAAAAACGCCGGCTGTACGTTTAAAACGTTTTCCAAAAAGCGGCGGTACAGTTCAAACGGGGCGTATAAAAGGGCAAAGCCCAGTAGATAGCCCGCTGTCCGCTGCGCCGCAAAAGAAAGGAGTGAAGGTTTGCTGTTGTTCTGCATAATTTTTCCCTGCCTTTAGTTTAACAGTTGAAGTACGCTTTAAGTCAATAGCAAAAGCACCGGCATGATGCTCCCGGTGCTTTTATTATAATGTAGGCAAAGGCAAAAATTCCAATGCTTATCTTTGAGATTGGTTCATGCTTAAAAAGCATTTTGCATGGCTGATGAATTTTTCGGCGGCGGGGCTGCAAAAAAATTATGTTTATCAGGCATGGTAAACCATAAAATACAAGTATTGGACGCAGCTTTAAGGTGAGTTTTATAATTAAAGCAACAAAAAACTAATGCAGGCAGGCGGGTGATGATAATGAATAAAAAACCGGTTAATATAGATGAGCAGCGCACGGAGGCACTGGCTGCGTCGTTAAGCAGCACCGGGCTTGATGCCTTCAGCATCAGCCGTTTTTTAAAGCTGCTGGCAGAGGGCGGCTCGGCCGGGCCGATAAAAATTCTGCGCAGGCACCGCCTGGACCTTTTGGAAGAAATACACAGCAAACAAAAATCGCTGGATTTGATAGACTATATTATTTATAAAATCCGTCAGGGAACATTGTAAGGAGGGGCTGAAAATGACTATTAAAGAGATTGCCGCAAGAACCGGCGTATCGGCAGACACATTAAGATATTACGAGCGCATGGGCATTATACCCGCCGTACCGCGCACCAGCGGCGGCGTACGCAATTATGACGAAAATTTTGTGGAATGGGTTGCTTTCATTCAGACTTTAAAAGGAGCGGGCATGTCGCTGGAGGCTATTGCCGATTATATAAACCTTGCTAAGCTGGGCGAACAGACCTGCCAGCAGCGCAAAAAAATACTGGCGCAGGCGCGTGATGTGCTGCTGCAAAAAATTGAGGCTTTGCAGAACATGGCACGCCTGGCCGATTATCAGCTGATGAGCTATGACACGGTTTTGCGCCCGCGTACCGACAGCCTTGTAGGGGCTTTTACAAGCGCTTGAAATTTTGCTTGACATGGACTGAACTTAAAGTAGTAGGATATAACTGACAGCAAAATTATGGCTAAAGGAGCGAATGCAAAATGGAAAAAATGACAAGACGCGACTTTTTAAAAGCAGCCGGAACTGCCGCTGTCGGTGTTGCGGCGTATAATCTTGAGGGGGTAAGAAACGTGTTTGCAGCAGGCGAAGGAAGCGTAAAGGTTTCCGCAAACGGCGGAGCAGGCAGCCATGCCAAAGTATATTTCAGCAAAAATATCAATGCGGAAACATTGATTAAACTTTATGATATGATTAACGAAGGCATTTACGGCAAGGTTGCAATTAAACTGCATACCGGCGAACCGCACGGCCCGAACATTCTGCCGCGCGAAATGGTAAAGGCTTTTCAGGCACATGTGCCCAACAGCAATATAGTTGAAACTAACGCTCTGTACGAAGGCGGGCGCGATACTACCGAAAAGCACCGCGCTACCATCGCCCTTAACGGCTGGGATTTCTGCCCGGTTGATATTATGGACGAAGAAGGCACCGTTATGCTGCCGGTACGCGGGGGCAAGCACTTTAAAGAAATTTCCATGGGCGGGCATATCGTTAATTACGATTCCATGATTGTATTAACCCATTTTAAAGGCCACGCCATGGGCGGCTACGGCGGCAGCATGAAGAACATTGCCATTGGCTGCGCCGACGGCAAAATAGGCAAAGCAATGGTACACGGCGTTTACGGCCAGCCGCTGCCGGAAGACTGGAACGCATGGCCTGCCAAAGAAATGCTGATGGAAAACATGGCGGAATCTGCTAAGGCAACCATTGATTATTTCGGCAAGCATATTGTGTTCCTTAACGTAATGCGCCGTATGTCCGTAGACTGCGATTGCGCAGGCGTTGCAGCAGCAGAGCCGACCATTCCGGATATCGGCATTCTGGCATCTACCGACCTTCTGGCGATTGACCAGGCCAGCATTGACCTTGTTTACGCCCAGCCGGAAAAAGACCGCCACGATTTGGTAGAGCGCATTGAAAGCCGCCACGGGCTGCATCAGCTTACCGCTATGCGCGAACTGAAAATGGGCAACCCGCAGTATGAACTTATCAGCATCGACTGATAAATTGCAGCGGCTATAACAGCATAATAGTTTAAAGATAAAAATACTCCAAAGGCATAATGCTTTTGGGGTATTAATGTTTTGGGTGTAATTTTGTTAAACAGCGGTTTCTGCAGCAGGGGTGATGCTGCTTTTTACAGCTGCGGCACGTGCCTGTTCTTTTTTGTATTTATTTACGTTAAGCGCGCGCACGGCGTTTAAAATGGCAATGACGGATACGCCGACATCGGCGAAAACCGCTGCCCACATGGAAGCATAACCCAGCGCGCCCAGTGCCAGCACGGCAATTTTAATGCCAATGGCAAAGATAATATTCTGGCGCACAATGCTCAGAGTTTTGCGGGCAATTTTGATGGCGGAAGCGATTTTGGAAGGTTCATCAGTCATCAGTACAATGTCTGCCGCTTCAATGGCAGCGTCGCTGCCTAAAGCGCCCATGGCGATGCCTACATCGGCGCGGGCCAGCACCGGCGCGTCGTTAATGCCGTCGCCCACAAAGGCAAGCTTGCTGCGGTTGCTGCGTTTGTGCAGTGCTTCCAGCAGGCGCTCAACGTGTTCAACCTTATCCGCGGGCAAAAGCTGGGTAAAGGCCCGGTCCAGCCCCAGGCGTTTGGCAATTTTCTGCCCCACGGCGTCGCTGTCGCCCGTTAGCATTACGGTTTCACGTACGCCGCAGGTTTTAAGCATTTTAATGGCGGCGGCAGCGTCGGCTTTTACTTCGTCTTCGATTAAAATATAACCGGCGAATTTACCGTCAACGGCGGTGTAAATAACCGTGCCTGCTTCTGTGCAGGGCGTGTAGTTAATTTTTTCGCGCTGCATAAGTTTACCGTTGCCGCACAGTACGGTTTGCCCGCCTATAACGGCGCGCACGCCGTGGCCGGCAATTTCTTCTATATTTTTAACCATGCCGTGCTTAATATCCTTGCCGTAAGCGCGCTTAATGGAAAGGGAAATGGGATGGTTGGAATAATCCTCCGCATAAGCGGCAAGTTCCAGCAGCTCTGCTTTAGTCATACCAACCGGCTTAATGGAAGTAACGGCAAAGGAGCCTTTGGTTAAGGTGCCGGTTTTATCAAAAACAACGGTTTCGGTATCGGCAAGCGCTTCTAAATAGTTGCTGCCCTTAACCAGCACTCCGCATTTGGAAGCGCCGCCAATGCCGCCGAAGAAGCTGAGCGGAATGGATATAACCAAGGCGCACGGGCAGCTGATAACGAGAAAGGTCAGCGCGCGGTAAATCCAGCCGGAGAACGGCTCGTTTAAAACATAGGGCGGAATGGTAGCCAGCAGCAGCGCCGCAAAAACAACAATTGGGGTGTAGAATTTGGCAAAGCGGGTAATGAAGTTTTCGCTGCGCGCTTTTTTCTCGCTGCTGTTTTCTACCAAATCCAAAATTTTAGCGACGGTCGATTCGCCAAACTCTTTGGTTGTTTTAATTTTTAAAATGCCGGTTTGGTTAATGCAGCCGCTGATAACCTCCATGCCTTCCTCAACCTCGCGCGGCAGTGATTCGCCGGTGAGGGCGGAGGTATCAAGCGCGCTGCGCCCGCTGATGATTTCGCCGTCGATAGGCACGCGCTCGCCCGGTTTAACGGTAATAATTTCGCCGACAGCAACTTCGTCGGGGTCTACCTGCACCAGTTTGCCGTTTCGTTCTACATTGGCGTAGTCCGGGCGGATATCCATCAGCGCGGTGATGGACTGGCGTGAGCGCGAAACGGCATAGCTCTGGAACCATTCGCCAATCTGGTAAAACAGCATAACGGCTACGCCTTCGGAATATTCGCCCAGCGCGAAAGCACCGGCGGTGGCAACGGTCATTAAAAAGTTTTCGTCAAACGCTTCGCCCTGACGGATATTGCAAAAGGCTTTCCAGATAATATCCCAGCCGATAATAATGTAGCTTATGCCGAACAAAGCGAATATAATATAGGCAGGAACTTCTGCAAACAGCGGCAGCAGCATACCGGCGGCAAACAAAACAGCGGCGGCGGTAATGCGCTGCAAAAGTTTTTTCTGTTTCTTGGTCATATTAAAATCTCCTTACAAAAAGGCTGCAATAAAATGCACATTTTGTTTTATTGCAGCCTGAATAATATATTTAAATAAATGTTACAATGCCAGCGTTTCACCGTCTGCCGGGATATAAAAATCTTTGTCAAGCTTATTGGCGGTGATGAATGAGCGCAATCCGTCGCGGCTTAAGGTTGCATGCCCGACGGCGTCCATATGGGTGGCAATTACTGCGGCATTGGGGGCATAGCTGCGCAGTGCGGCAATATCTTCCGTACCCATAATAATCGGGCCGCTGTGTATAAACTGTGCCGCCGCGGCGTTGACGATAATAATTTCCGGGGCAAATTTACCAACGGCATTTTTTACAAAATCGCACCAAATTGTATCGCCTGCAAGATAAACGGTTTTTTCACCGGCGGCTTTAAACACAACGCCCATAGCATCCGGGCGGAACCCGTATTTTTTATAATAAGGCATTGCCGCAGCCGGTTTACCGTGGATACATCCGGTTTTGTAAAGTGTTATGCCGTTAAAAACAGTGCCGGTTTCTTTTAAAATTTCCACATCCGTAAAGCCAAATTTATGCATAAAGTTTTCGTCATATTCATCCTGAACAAAAATTTTTAGTGCTTTTGGCAGGGCTTTGGCTGCAAATTCATCTATGTGGTCGATATGCGAATGTGTTACAATAACAGCATTAAGGTTTCTGGTTATTTCATCTTCAGGCATTGGCAGCTCAACAAGCGGCCAGCGTTTATCGGGTGTAAAGCATTCGGGGATTGGGTCGAAATAATCTTTGGGCGCAAACAGAGGGTCAATCAAAAACCTGCTGCCTGCGTAAGTAATAATTGCCGTTGCGTTTCTAATCTGCTGAAATTTCATAGTATAACTCCTTAAGCTTTAACAGTAACGTCGGGCTCGATTTTGTTGATGAGCTTAACGGCTTCGTCAAGCACCTGTGCGAATTTATCGTCCGGCGCTTCCAAAGTCATTTTTTGTGCCATAAAGCTGACGCTGGCGCTGGTTACGCCGTCGATTTTTTTAACGGCGTCTTCAATTTTGGCGGCGCAGTTGGCGCAGTCAAGGTCAATGAGTTTAACAGATTTTTTCATAGATATACACTCCTTAATTTATGTTGCTTATAATTTTATACTTGAGCAATCGCTCATATATTTATTATAAATAAACGCCTGTCAGCCGCAAGGCTTTTACAGGCAGATTGTTCCTTTTGGAGCAGTAAAAAATCCGTTTGGGACTAAAAGGGCGGTGTTGGTGATGGATTATATAAAAGATAATGGTATGATGGAAAAACTGCCGTTTTGGAAGTTTGGCGGCAAAAGCAGCAGCGCTGAAAAATACCTGTTTGAAAATGAAAACGGCAGCGGGCAGATGCTGCTTTACAATGTGCAGCCGGGGCTTAAGCTGGCAGTAACCGAATTAAACGGCAGCACCATGAATTTTTATCATCCTGCCGTCAGCGGCGTTATGCAGGTTAATTACTGCCTGAACGGGCGTATGGGCTGGGTAATGCAGGGCGGCAGAAGCATTTATCTTGGGCAGGGTGATGTATCGTTTCATATGATGGACTGCTGCACCGTATCGGGCATAACCTTGCCTTTGGGGCATTACAGCGGTATTGCACTGTTTGTGGATTTAAATATGGCTGCGCAGCCTTTTGCTGAAACGTTAGACCTTCCGGAGGTGAATTTACCTGCCTGGGCAGAAAAGTTTTGCCGCGGCGGCGAAGTTACGGTTTGGCCGGGTGCTGCAGAAATTGCAGATATGTTTACGCTTTTGCCGCATGTAAAAAGCGAATACCGGCAGGCGTATTTTAAACTGAAAGCGCAGGAAATACTTGTATTTTTGGCTGTGTACGGTGTTCCGCATCTAAAAACGGCCGAAAGCTGCGATGAACGTTATATGGAAATTATAAAAATGATTCACGCTAAAATAACCGGCAGCTGGCAGGAGCATTATACCATTGAACAGCTTGCCCGCGAATATTCCATTAATGCTTCTGCTTTGAAAAAAGTATTTAAAATGGTGTACGGTAAACCTGTGGCACAGTATATGAAGGAATACCGCATGAGGAAAGCGGCGACGCTTTTGGTTGCAGGCAACAGCAGTGTGGCAGAAATTGCGGCGGTTACGGCAGCCAAAGTAAATTCGCGGCGGCGTTTAAGCAGGTAATGCAGCTTGCGCCGGCAGAATACCGTATGCGTTATAGTAAAAAGTAATTTGACAATGTTTTTACATAAACATTAAGCAGGCAAACTATCCGTTTAAACGGACAGAATGCCTGCTTTTAATTTGCGTTTTGAATTTTTAATCTTTGCAGTGGCAGGTGCCGGGCTGCGCCGTCATGCTGCACGAAGGGCATTTGCCCTGGCTCTGCATTAAACCGCTGCCCCACTCGTACATGGCTTTAAGAATTGGAAAGAGGCTTTCGCCCAGTGCTGTAAGGGAATATTCCACTTTAGGCGGCACAACGGGGTAAACCTTGCGGTTAATAAGCCCGTCCTGCTCCAGTTCGCGCAGCTGCTGCGTAAGCATTTTGGGCGTTGCCTCCGGCACAAGCTGGCGCAGCTGGTTAAAACGCAGCACGCGGCCCGATAAATGCCAAAGCAGAAGCGCTTTGTATTTGCCGCCGATAAGGTGCAGCGTGGCGGCAACGGGGCAGTTTACATTGATGTTCTTTTCCATAATTATGCTCCTAAGTATCTTTTTGGGTACTATATCACCAAATAGTGCATTCTTGATTAAAAGATATTGTATTAATATAATAATAACAGGAATAAAAAAGAGCGTCAATGAAGTGTTATATAAGGAGCAGCGCTATGAAAAAAGAACAGTTTAACGTTACCGGCATGACCTGTGCCGCCTGCAGCGCCCGCGTGGAAAAAGCTGTGGGCAGACTGCCGGGCGTGGATAAAATAGCCGTTAATTTATTAAAAAACAGCATGGTGGTTGAATATGATGAAACGGCACTTGATACGCAGAAAATAATCGGTGCTGTTACGGAAGCCGGGTACGGCGCGTCGCTGAAAGAAGCTGCGCAGCAGGGCAAAGCCTCTAAATCAATGCAGGCTTCGGCAAACAATATTGCGCGGCAGGAGTATGAGGCGGTGAAAAAACGCCTGAAACTTTCACTGGTGTTTGCCGTGCCGCTTTCGTATATCTCCATGGGGCATATGATGGGCTGGCCGCTGCCGGAGATTTTCCTCGGCGTGGAAAACGCGATGATTTTTTCGCTGACGCTTTTATTGCTGGTTATTCCGGTAGTGTTTATTAATTTTAAGTTTTTCCGCGTTGGGTTTAAAACTCTTTTTGCGGCTTCGCCGAATATGGATTCCCTTATTGCCATTGGTGCGTCGGCTTCGCTTGTTTACGGCGTGTACGCGCTTTATAAAATTGCTTACGGCTTTGGGCACGGCGATTTGGCACTGGTACACCGGTTCTCGATGGACTTGTATTTTGAATCCGCCGGTATGATTTTAACGCTGATTACCTTCGGCAAGTTTCTGGAAGCGCGAGCCAAAGGCAGAACGAGCGATGCCATTACAAAGCTGATGGATTTGGCACCGAAAACAGCCGTTGTTGAGCGCGGCGGCGCAGAGCTTGAAATACCCGTTGAAGAAGTTGAAAAAGGCGATATTCTTGTGGTGCGCAGCGGCATGAGTGTGCCGGTGGACGGCGTTTTAACCGAAGGGCATGCAGCGGTTGACGAATCGGCAATTACCGGCGAGAGCATTCCTGTGGAAAAGGAACCCGGGAGCAAGGTTACCGGGGCAACGGTTGTAAAATCGGGCTTTTTTAAAATGCGTGCCGACAGGGTTGGCGAAGATACCACGCTGGCGCAGATTGTGCGGCTTGTGGATGACGCTACAAGTTCCAAACCGCCTATTGCCAAAATGGCGGACAAGGTAAGCGGCGTGTTTGTGCCTGCCGTTATTGGCATTGCGCTTGTAACGGCGGCAGTATGGCTTTTGCTCGGAGAAAGCTTTGAGTTTGCACTCTCCAACGCTATTGCGGTGCTGGTTATCAGTTGTCCGTGCGCGCTGGGGCTGGCAACGCCTACGGCAATTATGGTGGGCACCGGACGCGGTGCGGCCAGCGGCGTTTTGATTAAATCGGCGGAAGCGTTGGAAACGGTGCACGAAGTTAACACCATAGTGCTTGATAAAACCGGCACCATAACGCAGGGCGAGCCCGGAGTGACGGACGTTTTATACAGCAGCAGCACCGGTGAAGCGCAGCTTGTTAAAACGGCAGCGTCACTGGAAAAATATTCCGAACACCCGCTGGCGCAGGCGATTGTAAAATATGCGGAACAAAAAAACGTGCAGCTTGCGCCGGTAACAGGTTTTGCACAGCAGGCCGGGCGCGGCATTAAAGGCGTAATGGAAGGCAAGGGCTGTTTTGGCGGCAACCGCAGAATGCTGGAAGAAGCCGGGCTTTATGATGATAACGTAAAAATGCTGGAAGAAAAACTGGCGGCCGAAGGCAAAACACCGCTGTTTTTTGCCCGTGATGGCATACTGCTTGGCATTATTGCCCTGGCAGACAGGGTAAAACCTACAAGCCGCGCGGCCATAGAAGAAATGAAGCGCATGGGGCTGGAGGTAGTAATGCTTACCGGCGACAACGCGCGCACGGCGCAGGCCATACAGAAAGAAGTAGGCGCTGACCGCGTGGTGGCGGAGGTTTTGCCTCAGGATAAGGAAACGGAAATACGCCGTTTGCAGCAGCAGGGCAAAAAAGTTGCCATGGTTGGCGACGGTATTAACGACGCACCTGCACTGGCGCGTGCCGATGTGGGCATTGCCATTGGCGCCGGTACTGATATAGCCATTGAATCGGCAGATTTGGTGCTGATGAAAAATGACCTGCTGGATGTTGCCGGTGCTGTTCAGCTTGGGCACGCGGTAATACGCAACATTAAGCAGAACCTGTTCTGGGCGCTGTTTTACAATGCCATCTGTATTCCGGTGGCGGCGGGTGTGTTCTATCCGTGGCTCGGCATTAAGCTCAGCCCCATGCTGGGTGCGCTGGCCATGAGTTTCAGTTCCGTTTTTGTTGTAACCAATGCCCTGCGGTTAAGGTTCTTTAACCCGGTGTATGCGGCAGATAGCGTTGCGGATGCGCCCGGCGCTGCTGCGCACGAATACAGGGTTGAGGCAGTAGATATATTAAACACCAACAAAAAAGAAAGGGTTGATACCATGAAAAAAGTACTTGATATTGAAGGCATGATGTGCCAGCACTGCGTAGCACATGTAAACAAAGCTTTAAGCGGCATTGAAGGCGTGGAAGCCGTTGAAGTTTCGCTGGAGAACAAAAACGCAGCCGTTACACTTGCCGCTGATGTTAGCGACGATGCGCTTGTTAAAGCCGTTGTTGACGCAGGCTACGAAGTTAAAGGCGTAAAAACTTTATAAAATTTTGATTGTATATAAAAAAGCAGGGGCAAAATATTATTTGTCCCTGCTTTTTTGTATGATAACTTGTCTGAAAATATAGATAATAAACTTATTAAAATGTGGTATAATAAGCAAAGTAATAGTTATAATAAAGGTGTGTTAACTTTATGGAAAATGAATTATTTAGGCAATTTCTAAACCAATTAACAGATGAAGATTTAAGAAAAATTGTTTTAAATCGAAAAATAGGCATAGAAGGATTTAGGGTTACACAAGATACTTTAAAACTTGTACCGTCTATAAAATTAAAAAACGGAATAGAAGCGTATATACGCAAAACAAATATTAAAAGTCTATTTAACACTAAAGAAGATTATAACAAATTAAAGGAAAGAAATGTTGCATTATTTAATTTTAGAGTTTTATATGATTTGTATAAGAATATAAATGTTAATGTTATAAGTAGTTTGTTAACTGAAAATGTAGATAAAAATGAAAATATTGTTGACAAAAAAGAAATTGTTGATATTAATCTGATAAAAGACAAAGAAGAAAAAGATGAATTAAAAATTGAGAATGCAAAGCTGATTAAAAGCATAAGATTATTAGAAAAACAGCTTAAACAAAAACAAGAAGATTTTGTTAAACAACAAAACTTAAATCAAAAAGAAAAAATTAGACTTGATTTTGAGAATAAACGATTAAAAGAACAAATACAGTATTTAAATAATAGTTTATCTGAATTGAAAAATAAAAATATTGAAAAAGAAAGTGAAATTCAATTATTAAATGACAAAATAATATATTATACTTCTTTGATAAAATTAAATAAAATACTTTTATTTAATTTACATCCGTTGGATGATGAATTTCCGTATAGTTATAAATGTATAAAAACATTGGAAGATTTTCAAGAAATTTTGCTAAATGAAAAAATTTCAGATTTTTGGTATTTAGAAAATTCTTTAAATCCTTTTGAAATAAATAAAATTTACAAATTCATGAAAGATGAGAATATTAGTATTAATATTCAAGAATTAAGTTTACAAAATTTAAAACTACTAAAGTTAGGAGAATATTTATAATGAACAATGAAGTAAGAGTTTTGGGAAAATTAATTAGTCATGAAAATTTGCATAAATACAGTGGTGGAAATTATAGTAATCCGATTTTTAGAAATAAAAATAGTGATAATGTGGTTATTATAGAAGAAGTTTCTGATTTGCCTGAAGAGTTTGGTGATAGAAAATATGGATATTGTAATGCTGAGTATATTAAAAAAGAATATGGAGTTATGGGTATTGAAAAGATTGAAGATGAATTAAAGTCTAAGTATATTAGCTTTACGCCAAAGAAATTTAATGAAAATAATGATAAGAATACATATTTGGTATATAATCCCAGAATAGAAGGTAATTTTAAAGAAAATCAACATAAAACTTTTGTGCCATTACCGTATATTGATTTAGATAAACTGAATTTAGAAATTAAAGAATTTGAGCAGATTATTGACAATGGTAAACTTCTTAATATAGTTCCGCAAATTCCAGATGAAGAAAGTTATACACCTCCAATTTTTGTAGTAAAAAAGAATAAAACGAATTCAGTTAAACCGGATAATTTCATTTATGGAAAAATTGAAAATATTGAATTTAAGTATAATGGAATAATCATAAAATTTGATAAGTCTAAAGTTGAAAAGTATAAGTTTCCTGAAGAATTATATAATGTCGAAAATATTATTTACGACACATGGAACAATAGTAATATTATTTTTATTGATAATGAAACTGTTGGGCTGTTAGAATCATTATTTGAATCTAATAAAATTGATGAAAGTTTAACAAATAGTGGTGTTAATAATGTTGTTAAAACTACTAAAGAAGAAAAATTATTTATCGAAGTTTTGACTAACAATGCTCAAAAGGAAGGATTGCTGTATGATAAAAATGATTTGATTAATTTTCATATAGCTCTAAAATCGTCTGGGTTAGTTATACTTTCGGGTATGAGTGGAACTGGTAAATCTAAATTAATAAATCTTTATGCAAAAACATTAGGATTGAATAACAGATTTAGAATGATACCGGTTAGTCCTGCATGGACTGATGACAGTGATTTATTAGGATATTTGGATTATAAAAATATGATCTATCGCCCTGCGGATACGGATTTAGTAAATTTTTTGCTAAAAGCACAAGATGATCCTGAAAATTTATATATTGTATGTTTTGATGAAATGAATTTAGCAAGAGTAGAGCACTATTTTTCACAATTTATTTCTGTTTTAGAAAACAGTGATGATGAAAGATATATACAGCTTTATAATTCTAATTTAGAAAATAGGGTTTATAATAGTAATACTTATCCATCAAAGATTTTGGTGAGAAAAAATGTTATTTTTGTAGGAACAGTTAATGTTGATGAGTCAACATTCCATTTTTCTGATAAAGTATTAGATAGAGCAAATGTAATAAAATTAAAAATGCGTTCTTTTAATGAATTAGTTGAAGTAAATGAAAAAAATTCTTTAAATGATATAGAAAATATTAATTTTACAACAAAAGATTTCTTTGAGAATGATAATAAGTTATTTACTATGACAAAAGAAGAATTGAATTTTTTGGATGAATTAAATTCTTGCTTAAAAGATAATAATCCGCGTATGGGCATTGGATATAGGGTTATTTCACAAATTAATCAATATCTTTCAGCAATACCTGTAAATATTGGATATAGCAGGCAAGAAGCTTTTGATAATTTAATAGTTCAACGAGTGTTGACAAAACTTAGAGGGGCGGACGACCAAATTATTAAATTAATAGGGAATGTAAGCGAGGAAAATAAATTAGAAAACAGTTTATTATATGATTTATTCGAAAAATATTTAAATGTTTCTGATTTTAAACATTGCAAAGATGCATTATATCAGAAAGCGAAAGAGTTGAAATTATATGGCTATACCATTTGAGTTAACTTTAAAAACTGGATTTGCTTTTGATGTTAAAGAGTATAAAAATATAAAGTTTTATGATACTATTGAAGCATTAAATCGACCAGATTTTGAAACGGAAATTGAAATAAAAGAGAATAATGATGTTTTGTTAAATATTATTTCTGATTATGATGTTAAAGTAGAAATGGATGGATTAGATGGAACCTTAAGCGAAATAATAAAACATGAAGATGGATATTATATTTCAAAAAGAAATCAGGATATAAAAATTTTTTCTTATGATAATTTTCCATTACCACCTGGTTACTATGTTTTAAGTGTAGAAGTAAATAAAGAAAAATATTATACATCTTTCAAGGTATTACCATTGCATATTAATGAAAAAGATTGGCAATATATGGCTGATGTAGTATTTCAACAATTAAAAATTTTAGCTGTTGAAGTTGTAAGGAAAAAATTTTTTATATCAAGATATAACTTTAATAAAGAGATAAATTTCGAATTGTGGTTGAAAATGCAGATAATTAATGCTTCCTTTAATAAAGTTATGGCAGCATTAGATGATTTAGCAAGCAAACCACATAATAAAATATCAAAGAAATATGTTAAATTTTTTTGTGAAGATGTTATACAAGAAGATAGAAAATCTAATAAACTTAATAATAAAAATAAAAATCCTTTTATTTATCAAATAGGATTAAAAAAATATTTAGACCATGATTTGTCTGAAAATAGATATGTGAAAAAAATCGTATTAGAATTAGATGATTTAATATCAGAGTTCTTAAGGCAAGTTTCGGAAGAATATAAATTTTTAGATGATAGCATTAAGAAAAATAATTATGATAATGATAGGAATAAAACTGATAATCAGCGGAAAAAAGAAGCTCTAAATTTGTTATTAGAATTTAGAGCTAAAGGTAAAAAAATAAATTATATTATTAATAATTTGAAATCTGTTGAGTGGTTTAAAAATTTGGATGTAAATTCTAATGATAGAATATCAGCCCAAAGTTTGTTAGATCCAAGGTATAATATTTTAAGTAAATTAAATAAGGATTTAAAGAAAAATGAATTAAAATATAATATTGATAGCAAACTCAGTCTATTATATAAACGTACGGATAAATTATATGAAATGTATGGATTTTTAAAAATTTTTGATGCATTAGTTGAATTAGGATATGATGTAGAAAAAACTTTAAAAGTTGAAAAAAATGGAAATAATATAAAAGTATTTGGAGTAGAGGAGGGGGATTGTTTTATCTTAAATAAAGATAATCTTAAAATCAAATTGATTTATGATGGAATAGTAACAAATAGTTCAAAAGAAACAAATAAAGAAAATCCTATATATACAACTAGTAGACATAATAGACCAGATTGCAGATTAGATTTCTTTTTTATTTTAGATAATGAAATGTATTATGCAAGTTCGTTGGTAATTGACTTTAAGTATCGTAAAATAAATAGTTTTTGGAATGGAAAGACTAATAGTAAAGAGCAGTTAGAGGGATATAGATATAAAATTTATTCACAATATTTTTTAGATTATCCTCCTTTGGCGTCAAAACGAGTGAAGGTTACAAAAGAAGTTTGGGCGTTATATCCAGATAAAAATAGTATTGGAAAAGTTTTTGGAAAAATTGATGATAGTATAAAATTCTTATCATTTGTACCTAAATATGAAGACTTTATAAAAAAGCATTTAAGTAATTTTATTGAAGGTTTAAAGTTATCTGAATATGCAGAGTTAAAACAAAGGTTGAAACTATAAAAAAACAACCCTTCCATATAGCGGAAGGGCTGCAAAGAAGCAGTGCCGGGCGGTGTGTTCCGGCGCTGTTTTTTTATGCCGCTAAATGCACTCGCAGCCCATGTTATTGCTGCGGAATGCGCCCTGTTCGTAAAGTTCAATTTTATGGTTCAGGCGGCTCAGCGTTTCCTGCATATGCTGCAAACGATTTTCCAGCCTGTCGCGTTCTGCAATCAAAAGTTCTTCGCGTTCTTTTAAGGTGCTGTCGCCTTCTAAAAACAGGTGCATATAACGGGTCAGTACTTCAATGGAAAGCCCTGCTTCGCGCATACATTTAATAAATTCTATGCGCTCACAGTCAATGCTGCTGTAATCGCGGTTGCCGCTTTTGTTGCGCGCTACGGCCGGCAGCAGGCCAATGCGCTCGTAATAGCGCAGCGTGTCGGCTGTAAGGCCGAATTTTTTGCTTACTTCTGCAATGTTCATGTTTGGTCACCTCGTGTAAATTAGCCGCGCTTTAAGCGGACAGGATTTTATAGGCGCTGCATACGGCTACGCGCCCGCTGATGTTGATAATGGTGTAAATAACGGCAAGAATTGCTGCACCTTGCAGTAAAACCTTCATAAATTATTCCCCCTCTTTGGTGATGGTTACGGTATCGAATTCGGTGCCGTCCGGCAAAAATGCCTTAAAGGTTAATGTTTGCGGAGTTTTGCTGAGCGTTATGTAGTTGGCGTCCTCGGGCTGCGGCGCAAGGGCTGCGTCCGCCGTGTTGCGCTGCCACAGGTTGGCGTAGCGCACGCTTCCGGCAACACCGGTTAAAATGTAGGTTATGCCGGTGTTATCGGGCTTAAAGCCTTTTAGCGGTATGCGGCGGCGGTAGGTATGCAGGTGCGCCGTAAGTACGGCGTCTACATTATATTCTTCAAAAACGGGCATCAGCTGCTGCGCCCAGGGCGTAAACTGAATGCTGGCCGGGTCAAAATTGTTGGGACGGTCGGTAAAGGCATAACGCAGAATGTCTTTGTGCATCAGCACAATTTTCCATTTGCTCTGCGTACCGGCAAGGTCACTGCGCAGCCAGTTTAACTGCTGCTGCATTAAATCGGGGTTGAAGTCTGCCATTTCGTCGGTCTGCGTGTTCAGTACAACAAAATGCACATCGCCGTAATCAAAGCTGTAATACAGGTTTTTATTGGCATCGGTACCGTTTTCCGGCAGGTTAAACAACGTTAAATACGGCGTCGGCGGGGCAATCTGCCATTCCATATTGTAGGTTTCGTGGTTGCCCATTACCGGCGCAAACGGAATGTTTTCAATCATTGGCGCAACAGAATTAAACCAGGCGCGCCACTGTGAAAAATCGTAGCCGTTGTCAACCAGATCGCCCATGTTTACAAAAAAAGCGGTATCTTCATTTTTGTTGTAGGCAGTTTGTGCCAGCTTGCGCCAGCCGCTGTAATCAGATGACTGCGAATCGGGAAATATCAGCGCTTTAAAGCTGTCAGGCTGTGCGGCCGGAAGTTTGTGCCAGCCGGTGCGGCTGCCTTCGTAGCCTGCGCGGTATTCGTAAGCACTGCCGGGTTCAAGCCCTGTCAGTGCGGCGGTGTAAACGTAAAGGGTGCCGCTGCCGGTGTTAAGCTCCTGCACGGAAGCGGGCACGGCTGTTATTTGCCCTGCGGCGTTTTTATATTCGGCCGCCGGGTTTTCAAGCTTTTCATCTGCCTGCCACATAATGGTGCGGCTTGTTGAAGCATCGGCGGTAATCAGCTGGCGCAGAAAGCTTATTTTATCCGCGTCGGTGTAATTTTCGGCCTGCCCGGTTGCAGGTGCCGTATATACGGCGCAGCCTGCGGCCAGAAATACCGCCAGTATAACAATGTATTTAAGATATTTTTTCATAGACATTACTCCTTTAAAACAGCGTAATTTTATGGCTAATATTAATATATCAGTTATAGTGAACTTCAAGTCAAGCGGTTTTCAAAAATTTTTTACTTGACTTAAAGTGTACTCCAAAGTATATATTATATAAAACGAACAATAAAGGAGAATGCCGATGAACCTTTTTATGATTGTTATGTATTCGTATCTGGCCGCCATGGGCATCGCCGTATGGTTTTACTACCGCACTCTTATTCCGGGGCTTACGTCATGGCTGTGGCCGCTTGCAGTAGTTGGCTGCACTGCAAGCTACCTTGTAAGCCACAGCGGCTATATCGTTCACCCGGAGCCTCTTGCACGCGCACTGGCGTGGATTGGCAATGTATGGATTCTGTTCGGTTTTTACAGCCTTTTGCTGATGCTTTTAAACGGCGTTTTAATTATACCGGCCAAAATTTTCGGCGTGCATTACCGTTTCAGCACACCGCTGGCCGTGATTGGGCTTGTTGTTATAAGTGCTTCCATTATTTTTGGCATTTATAAAGCAATGAACCCCATAGTGCGTACGGAAACGGTGGCTGCCTCCAAAAATATTGAAGCCGATACCAAAATAGTGCTGGTAACGGATTTGCACCTTGGGCATATTAACGCCCTTGGCGCAGCGCAGGACGTTGTGCAGCGCATAAACGCCCAAAAGCCGGATCTGGTTTTGATAGGCGGCGATATTGTTGACGAAAAGCTCAGCTATGTGCTGGATAACGGCTCGCTGGAAGCGCTGAAATTTGATGCGCCGCTGGGAACCTATGCCGTTTACGGCAACCACGATTACCTTGACGGCGAAATGAAGGAAATACGCAGGATTTTAGGGGCAAACGGCATTACGCTGCTGGAAAATGAAAGCGCCGTGCTGCCGCAGGGCATAAAACTTACCGGTCTGCGCGATTACAGCCGCGACCGCGGTACAGAAGCGCTGGAACGCCTGGCAGAAGGCAATGCTGATTATTTCAGCGTTTTAATTGACCATCAGCCGCGGCGCTTGTTTGAAGCCGCCAAGGCAGGATATGACTTGAGCGTTTCCGGGCATACCCATGCCGGGCAGGTATGGCCGTTCCGCTATATTACCCAAAGCATGTACCTGCTTGACTACGGCATGACCTATGTTGACGGCATGGCGGCAATCGTAAGCAACGGCAACGGTTTCTGGGGTCCGCCGGTGCGTATGGGGCCGTACCCAGAAATTGTTGTTATCAACGTTAAAAAAGCAGGTTAAAATTCAGCACCGCTCAAACGGGCGGTGTTTTTCTTTGTAAGAAACATGTTAAGCAAACCGTTAAACTGTAATTTTTTTAACAATGTATATTTAAAATTACGTTTTGCACACAAAATCCTTACAAAAATAACAAAATACTTGCCTGTAAAACGCTAAAGTGCTACAATTTATAATTATAAAAGTACACCATAATTTGCATTGTACTGATTTTAAAAAGTATTTGGAGGGAAAGAAAAATGAAATTTGCCAAACGTATGGAAAGGATGCAGGCATCCGAAATCCGTGAACTCTTAAAACTTACCGCACAGCCGGATATTATCTCTTTTGCAGGCGGCCTGCCCGCACCGGAACTGTTCCCGGTTGAAGAAATTGCCAAAGTTTCCCATGACCTGGTAGAAAAAGAAGGCCGTCAGCTGCTGCAATACGCAACTACCGAAGGCCGCCCGACCTTGCGCGCTAAAATTGCCAAACGCATGAAAGATAAATACCATACCGAAGTTGACCCGGACGATATTCTTATTACCACCGGCAGCCAGCAGTGCCTTGATTTTGCAGGCAAACTGTTCCTTGACCCCGGCGACGTTGTTCTGTGCGAAAGCCCGTCCTACCTCGGCGCATTGAACGCTTTCAATGCTTACGAGCCTAAATTTGTAGAAGTTCCGACCGATGACGGCGGCCTGATTCCGGAAGAACTGGATAAAATTCTTGCCACTACTCCGAACTGCAAATTCATTTATGTAATTCCTGATTTCCAGAACCCGACCGGCCGCACCTGGAGTCTTGAACGCCGCCATAAATTTATGGAAGTTGTCAACAAATATAACCTGCCGGTACTGGAAGACAATCCGTACGGCGAACTCCGCTACGAAGGCGAAATTCTTCCTTCCCTTAAATCCATGGATACCAAAGGCCTTGTTATGTTCCTCGGCACTTTCTCCAAAATCTTCTGCCCGGGCCTGCGCTTAGGCTGGGTTGCAGCTGAACATTCCGTACTGGAAGAATTTGTTAAAATCAAACAAAGCGCCGACCTGCATACTTCCAATTTCGACCAGGGCGTTGCCGACGCTTACATTGAAAACTACGACCTTGACAAACACGTTGAAGAAATTAAAGCGCTGTACAAAAAACGCCGCGACCTTATCCTGAAAACCATGGAAGAAGAATTCCCCGAAGGCGTTGAATGGACTCGTCCTGAAGGCGGCCTGTTCCTGTGGGTAACCGTTCCGGAAGGCGTAAGCGCTAAAGAAGTATTCCATAAATGTATTGAAATGAAAGTTGCTGCCGTTATCGGCGATGCGTTCTATCCGAATGACAAAACCGACCGCAGCATGCGCGTAAACTACTCCAACATGACCGAAGAAAGAATTGTTGAAGGCGTTAAACGTATGGCCAAAGCCATTAAAGAATGCATGAAATAACTGTATAAAAAATTATCCCTCTGCCCTAAGGCGGAGGGATTTTTTAATAGCCGAACAGTGATGCGGCGCAGTAAACCAAAAGCAGCGCCATAATGGTGTTGACGCTTTTGGTATGGTGGCTGAACAAAAGGCGGAATGCAGAACCAAACGCCGACCAGCACAGCGTAAATACAAAACCGATAAAGGCAAGCAGCAGCGCAAACAAGGTTAGTTTAAAAGGCTCGCCCGTGTAAAACGGCAGAATGTAGGCCTGCATGGACATAATACAGTAAATGTAAATTTTAGGGTTGATAAACTGCAAAATAAGGCCGGAATAAAAGCCGCTGCGCGAGTGGTCTTCAGTAATAACGCCGTCGCTTTTATAAGTTGCCAATGCCAGATGAAGCATATAGGCAGCGCCTGCAATAAGCATCGGCGTTTTAACCGCAGGTATAAGTTCTGTAAGGGTGCTGCAAAAAGCGGTGCAGATAAGCATTACCGCAGCAAAGCCTGCCAGTATGCCAAAGTTAAAGGGCAGCGCTCCCTTAAAACCCAGCCTGCCGCCGTTGCTCATGGACATAATATTATTAGGCCCCGGCGTTGCGGCTGTTATAACAGCGTAAGTTAAAAATGCAAACCAGTTGAACATAATTGACGCTCCTTTGCGCTTGTGATAATATAAAAGAAAAAAGTACAATATAATATATTTCTTTTATATTGTACTTTTAGTTTGCTATATTGTCAAGAGGAGCCTTGTTATGGATGTTAATAAGATTATTGCGCAGAATGTAAAAAAACTGCGTGAAAAAAGAAAGCTGACACTTGATGCAGCCTCAGAAATTACCGGCGTGTCGCGCAGTATGCTTGCACAGATTGAAAAGGGTGATGTAAACCCAACGATTTCTGTTTTGTGGAAAATTGCCAATGGCTACAAGGTTTCGTTTACTTCCATAATAGAGGAGCCGCCGCAGGAAACAGTTTCTGTTGTGCGCGCGGCAGAGCCGCTGTTGGAGGACGGCAGGCGTTATTTAAACTATCCGGCTTTTGCTTTTGATGAAGCAAAACAGTTTGAAACTTACCGTATTGTCATTAAGCCGCAGGGCAGTTTAAGTGCGCAGCCGCATTTAAAGGGTGCGCAGGAATACATTACTGTTTTTGCCGGGCAGGCGGAGATTACTGTTGCAGGGCAAACATATAATCTTATGGAAGGTGATTCAATCCGCTTTAAAGCAGATGTGCCCCATGCTTATTACAACGGCGGCAGTACAGATACGGTGTTAAGCATGCTGATATATTATGATAAATAAACGCTTATGTTAAATTTTAATTGCCGTGTTTAGTAAATCGTAATTTACTAAAATAACTAAGGTAACAACAAATTAAAAATCCCGGTGTAAACCGGGATTTTTTGCGTTAATTATGCTTTTACTGTGCCAGCGGAATGGTGTATTCTGTTAAGCCTTGGGGCTGCGGGCCCTGATGCGGTTTTTCGCGGCCGTCCAGCCCTTTTTCGTGCAGGAAGTTCTCTAAAATTTTGGCGATTTCAAGGTTGTTTAAATCGGCAAACGGTGCGTGCGTGTTGCCTTTAATGCCAAGTTCCGGCAATACTACAAGTTTAGCGTCGCCGCCGTTTTTATTTATTACTTCTACAAATTCACGGGCGCGTTCTTTAGATAAGCGCCAAACATCAACGTTAAAAATTTCATTCGGTTCTGCTGCAATGTTGTCGCCGTATACAACCATAATAGGAATTTTAGTCAGCTTCATAAATTCAGCGCGCGGAACGCGGATAGGCTGCAGCCGATGATTGGCCAATTCGTTTTTATAAGGCAGTTCCGGCAAAACTTCATCTTCAGGGAATACGCATTGCCCGGGTTCGTAAGCGACAACGGCTTTGACGTTACCGGACGCCATGGCGCTGAACCAGCCGTACTGGCCGCTGTTGGAATGGGTTAGTAAAACTGCTGGGCCTGTTTCCTGCACCAAAGCCGCCATGGTTTGCCCCATATAAGTGCGGTATTCGTTGTCACGCGGTTCAATGCCGGTGTTGAAGGTTTGCTGGCGGAAAAACTGGTCAACTGCGTCCGGCGTTAACGGAAATTGCGAGTCTTTATAAACGCTGGCTTTTTCCCCGGGCTGCCAAATGCCGTTGCGGAAGGCTTCCCAAACGCCGCCCTCGCTGGCGGAGGTGGGGTGCGCAGAAGCGTCGTCTTTAGGTGCGGCAGTGTAGCCAGCGCGCCCGCGGCGCGGCTGGTCGATGATATATACCGGAAAATCATCGCGCGTTAAAATGGCTTGGTAGCCTTCGCGCCCATCGGGCGTACTTTCCCAGCTGCGTCCGCTTTGGCCCATACCGTGCCACATAATCAGCGGGTAAGTGCGCGCGTTCTGCGGAATGTAAAACTGTGCGTAGCCGTGGTCGCCGTGAAAGGTGCTTCCGTTAGGCAGCGTTTGTACCGTGCCGCCAAAAAGCAGGCTGCCCATGGTTTTTAGCACTATAGGCTTGTCCTCCACAGGCTGCTGGGCGTTTGCCATAAGCGGCAGTGCGGTAAATGCGGCGGCTAAAATTAAGGCGGATAATTTTTTACCAAGTTTCATTTTGCGTCCTCCTTTTTAATACACGCGTGTTGCTTTTCTTTGCTTATTTGTATTATAATGGGATTAGATAGCTGAGGGCAATTGCCAGTTAAAGCTATCTGCGGCTTATGCCGCACTTTTTAAAATTTGGGGTTTAATTATGGAAGCTAAAAAACAGGATTTGCGCGTGCAGAAAACACTGGCGGCAATTAACCGTGCTTTTGAAGAAATGGTTTGCACTATGCCGCCGCAGGAAATTACCGTTAAGGAACTTACTGAGCGCGCCAAAATTAACCGCAAAACCTTTTATTTGCATTACACCTGCATAGAACACGTTTATGAAGAGGCAATCCGCCGCCTTGCCGATGGTTATATTGAAATAATGGGCAAAACGGAGATAGATAACGGCAGCGGCGCTTTTAATATGAAAAATCTGACGCAGGTCTTTTTTGAATATTATGCCGCTCAGGGCGCGTTTGCCGAAAGGCTTATCTGCAATCCGGATTACCGGCAGTATTTTAACAGGCTGTGCGGCATTACCTTGCAGCACAACTGCGGGCGCTTTAACCCTTACGCCGCTTTGCCGCAGGAGAAGCAGAATATTATTTTTACTTTTTTATGCACGGCAACTAATGAGATGTATTGCCGCTGGGTGCTGGACGGCAAAAAGGTGCCGCTGCAAAAAGTTATTGCCATTGCGTCGCAGCTTTTGGAGCGCGGCTTATACGGCTACACGGAGGCTTTAAGGCAAAACAAAGCTTGACTTATAGCGGGCTTAAAGGTTTATAATATAAAAAAATTTAAAAGGATGATTGTTGTTTGAAAGCAAAAAAGCAATTATTAGGGTTTACTGCCGCCTCGCTTACTTTGGGGGCGGTTTTTATGGCGGGCGGCGCGCCGATACCGTTTTACCATACTTATGCCGAAACGCTTGGGCTTGATAAAGGCGTGCTTTCGCTGGCAACTGTTGCATATTTTGAAGGTACGGTTATTGCGCTTTTGTTTTTGCCGCGCCTTACCAACTACTGGGGGCGCAAGCGCGCAATTTATTTAACACTGGCGTTTGGGCTGGCAGGCTGCTTTTTGTTCGGCAACGTAACCGGCGAGTGGCGCATGCTGGCGGCGCGCTTTATGCAGGGGCTAAGCTGCGGGCTGGCCTCCAGCACGGTGGCAGCGTTTATTATTGATAACGAACCGCGGCGCTATAAAGGCCTGGCTGCGGTTATTATCGGCAGTGCGCCGAATATAGGCCTGCCGCTTGGCGCAATGGGCAGCGGCGTGTTTAATATGTTCAGCGATGCGATTGGCATGGTGTTTGTAATTGTAGCGGCACTTTTGTTGTGCTGCGGCGCGTTGGTTTTTGCCAGCACGGAAACAATTACCAACAAACAAAGCGGTGCGTGGCGCAGCCTTAAGCCGCAGCTTAAAATTACGCCGCGCGTTAAAAAACTTTTGCCTGCGGCGGCGTGCGCATTTGCCGGTACCTGGGCGGTAGGCGGTTTTTACCAGTCGTACAGCGCTGCTATCGGCATACAGGAGCTGGGCGTACAAAGCACTTTTGTAGCTTCGCTTACCTTTGTATCATTCATTGCGCCGGTTGCGCTCGGTGCGGCGCTTTCGCGCGGTCGCGATAAATTTTTGCTGCAGCGTTTTTCCATGCTGGCCTTTTTTATAGCCGTTGCGGGCGTGGTATATGCCATTTACAGCCATTCGCTAAGCCTGTTTCTTGCGTTTAACGTAATGGCCGGCGTTGCGGACGGCGCTGCTTTTACCGTCAGCATGGCCGGAATTGTGGAAGGCACAAGCCTGCAGGAAAGGGCGGGCGTGTTATCTTTAATTTACGTTGTTGCCTATGGCGGCGCGGCGCTGCCGAATCTTCTGGTAAGCCGCATTGCCCAGTATTTTTCGCTGCTGGAACTTACCGCAGGCTACGCTGTTTTTACGGGCGTAATGTTTATTTTGGTGCTGCTTACCGCAAAGCGCAGCTATTATTATGAAGCATAAACTGCCTTAGGGCAGAGGTTTTTTACGGACGGAGGAGAGAAAAATGGCAGATAAAATTTTAGTGGCATATTATTCCAAAACAGGGCACACCAAAGCCGCAGCGCAGAAAATTGCCAAAGCATCAGGCGGCGCGCTGCACGAAATAGTTCCCGCTAAAGAGTATCCGGCAAGTTATGTTGCCACGGTTGCCGTTGCCAAATGGGAACAGCTTAAAAACGAAAAACCGGCACTTAATGATAAGGTGCAGGGCTTTAAAGATTATAATGTTGTGCTTGTAGGTTTTCCAATCTGGTGGTTTACCTGCCCGCAGCTGATTAAAACCTTTATGGAGAGCTATGATTTTAAAGGCAGAACGGTTTATCCATTCTGCACGCACGGCGGCAGCGGCCCTAAAAACAGCACGCGCGATATCCGTTACATCTGCCCCGGGGCAGATGTTAAGGAATGTTTTGATGCCACCAAAGATTTGACAGACGCTAAAATTAGAAACTGGCTGGGGCTTAATTAAGGCTGAAAAAAGCAAGGGTATGTCAAAAATTAGGGAAACCTTAACCGTAAGCGTATCCAGCTACGTTGTGCGCAACGCTAAAGTTCCGGTTCTGGTTGTTAAATAAACTGTAAAAATAACGGCTCCCGCAGGTAATGCCTGCGGAAGTTTTTTTATTATATAAGTAAAATTAATAAATCATCCGCCTGAGCGGCTTGTTTAATGCTGGCGCGCGGCGGCTGCGCTGTGCTAAAATTAAAGTATAAACTGCACGGCAGAGGTGATGAAAATGGAACTGCGTACACTGCAATATTTTTTAACGGTAGCACGCGAGGAAAACATTACAAGAGCCTCGGAAGTGCTGCATATTACGCAGCCTACTTTAAGCAGGCAGATGAAGCAGCTGGAACAGGAAAGCGTTACCTGCGCCGATTTGTTGAGCGTGCCTTTAATAACGCCCGCGCGCCTTTATGTGCAAAAGGAAATATCCAACTGGCTGGGCTCTGATATTAATAAATTAAACGTGCTGGCAACGGTTAATATGATGACGCATGCGGCAATGTTTATCAACAGCGGCGCAGCCTGCGGGCTGACCATTGAAGGCGCCGTTGATTTGTTTGAGGACGATAAGCTGGCCTTCCGCCCGCTGGAGCCGGAGCTTGCGTTTACTTCCGTTTTGGCGTGGAAGCGTTTTCAGCCGGTTGGCAATGCGGCGGCGAAGTTTTTGGAGTATTTTAAGGAGTATCTTAAAAGTAAACAGTAAAAAACAGGACAGCTTAAAACTGTCCTGTTTTTTTATTCAGCATAATATTGTTCGTCGGTAACTTCTTCCAGCCACGTTACGTTTTTGCCATTTATTTTATAAAAAATTATGCAAAAAGCGCATACAAAAAACGCACCGTACAAAACAGTACAGTGCGTTAAAAAGGCGTATCAGTCAATCTTCTTCAAATACAACTTTGCCGTCTTTAAAGGCTTTTATGCGCGCCAGCGATTCCAGATGGTAACCGGCGTCAACAATGCGCTGATGGCCCGGCTGGAAGGATTTTTCGATTACAATGCCGATGCCTGCAACTTTGCAGCCTGCCTGATGGGCAATATCGGCAAGGCCAAGTGCCGCTTCGCCGTTAGCAAGAAAATCGTCGATAATAAGTACGGTTTCGCCTACGTGCAGAAATTTTTTGAGGACGCTTACATCGCTGGTAACTTTTTTGGTGAAGCTGTAAACTTTGGTGGTGTAGGCCGGGCTGCTCATAAGTTCCGATTTTTGCTTGCGGGCAAAAACTACCGGCACATGCAGGCACAGTGCGGTTGTTAATGCGCAGGCAATGCCGGAAGATTCAATGGTGAAAACTTTGTCGATTTTGCATTCTTTAAATCTTTCCGCAAATTCTTTGCCGATAGCTACCATCAGCTCCGGGTCAATCTGATGGTTTAAAAAGGAATCTACTTTAAGTATGGCATCATTAAGCACAATGCCTTCGCTCATAATTTTGTCTTTCAACAGTTTCATGCTGCCACCCCTGCTTTTCCGTTTATTTGTTAAATAATAGAATATGCTATTTTTGGCATTTAGTCCAGCATTTTGTTAAATAAAGTACAAAATTTGTTATCTTCTTAAAAAGTAATACAAAAAGGCTTGACATTACAAAAAAATATTGAGATAATGTAAAGGCAACAAAAACATAACAGCAATTATGTAATGATTAAAGGCGAAGAACGGGAACAGGCTGTTAAAACCGGCAAAGAGAAGCGGCGGATGGTGCAAGCCGCAGCGGCAAAGCAGCAAAGGCTCGCCCGGGAGCCGCGCTTTTGAACGGAGTAGGAAGCGACGCAGAGCAGCGTTAAGCATAATGAAGCCCCAATCAGGGTGGTACCGCGGTTAATAATCGCCCCTGTCTGCATAAGTGCAGGCAGGGGTTTTTTATTTAGCTTTATGGAGTAAAAAATACAGGAGGCAGTTATTATGGGTATGACAATGACGGAAAAGATACTGGCAAGGCATGCCGGGCGCCCCGAAGTATCGGCAGGCGACCTTTTGGTATCGCAGGTGGATTTGGTGCTGGCTAACGATATTACCGGACCGCCGGCTATTAACGAGTTCAAAAAAATAGGCAAACCGGTTTTTGATAAAACTAAAATTGCGCTTGTGCCCGACCATTTTTCTCCCTGCAAGGATATTAAAGCGGCTGCAATGTGCAAAACCATGCGTGATTTTGCACGCGAAAACGAAATTAAAAACTATTTTGAAGTTGGCCGTATGGGCATTGAACATACCCTGCTGCCGGACAATGGGCTTGTTGCGCCGGGCGAAATTGTTATCGGCGCAGATTCGCACACATGCACTTACGGTGCGGTAAACGCACTTTCTACCGGCATGGGCTCCACCGATATAGGCTGCGCCATGGCGAGCGGCACCAGCTGGTTTAAAGTACCGGCTGCCATTAAAGTTGAGCTTACCGGCAAGCTGCCGCGTTTTGTAAAAGGCAAGGACGTTATTTTAACTTTAATCGGCATGATTGGCGTTGACGGCGCGCGTTACCAGTCGCTGGAATTTTGCGGCGACGGCGTGGCAGAACTGGAAATGGCAGACCGCTTTACCATTTGCAACATGGCGATTGAAGCAGGCGCCAAAAACGGCATTTTCCCGGTGGACGAAAAAACAAAAGCTTACCTTAAAGGCCGTGTAGACCGTGACTGGCAGGGCGTTGAGGCTGACGCCGACGCAAGCTATGTGCGCGAAATTAAAATTGAACTTGATAAACTTGTGCCTGTTGTTGCTTACCCGCACCTGCCGGAAAACACGCACCCGGCAGCAGAAGGGCGCGATATTAAAATCGACCAGGTTGTTGTGGGCAGCTGCACCAACGGACGCCTTGAAGATTTGGCGCAGGCTGCGGAAGTGCTGAAGGGGCGCAAGGTTCATCCTTCCGTACGCTGCATTATCATCCCTGCAACGCAGGAAATTTATAAAGAAGCCATGAAACTTGGCTATATTGACACCTTTATTGATGCCGGTGCGGCTGTTTCCACCCCGACCTGCGGGCCGTGCCTTGGCGGTTATATGGGTATTCTGGCTGCGGGCGAAAGGGCTGTTTCCACAACCAACCGCAACTTCCGCGGGCGTATGGGCCATGTAGACAGCGAAGTTTACCTGGCAAGCCCGTACACGGCGGCTGCAAGCGCAGTAACCGGTTATATTACCAGCCCCGAGGAGGTAATGAAATGAGTAAAGTTTGGCGTTATGGCGACCATGTAGATACGGATGTTATCATTCCGGCAAGATATTTGAACATCAGCGATTTTAATGAACTGGCAGAACATGCCATGGAAGATTCCAAAGAAAATTTAACCGTTAATTTTGCGGCCAACGTAAAGCCTGGCGATATTGTTGTGGCAGGCAAAAACTTCGGCTGCGGCTCCAGCCGCGAGCACGCGCCCATGGTGCTGAAGGTTAAAGGCGTTAAGTGCATTATTGCCGACAGCTTCGCGCGTATTTTTTACCGCAACGCCATCAACATCGGCCTGCCGGTGCTGGAAATTGGCACCGACGTGGAAAAAATTGAAGCCGGTGACGAGCTTGACGTGGATATGGCTAAAGGCGAAATTAAAATTGTTAACAAAAACATTACCATTAAAACAAAACCGCTGCCGGAATTTATTCAGAAAATTGCCGACTGCGGCGGGCTGATTAACTATCTTAAAGGAGAACAATAATATGAAGATAACTTTACTGCCGGGCGACGGTATCGGTGTGGAAATTGTTGACGCTGCCGTTGAAGTGCTGGACGCAGCGGCTAAAAAATATAACTTTACCGTTGAATACGATAAAAAACTGATTGGCGGCGCGGCTATTGACGCTTTCGGCACACCGCTGCCGGAAGAAACGCTGGCAAGCGCCAAAGCAAGCGACGCAGTGCTTCTGGGCGCGGTAGGCGGCCCGAAATGGGATAATGTTGACCCTTCCATCCGCCCGGAAAAAGGACTTTTAAACATCCGCAAAGGCTTGGGGCTGTACTGCAACCTGCGCCCGATGAAGGTTTCCAAATATACGGCGCATCTCAGCCCGCTGAAAACCGAACGTGCCGAAGGTGCTGACCTTTTAATTGTACGCGAACTGACCGGCGGCATTTACTTTGGCACGCACAACGAAGCGCATCTTAACGCCGACGGCGTGGAAGAAGCAAGTGACATTGAAATGTACACCCGCCCTGAAGTAGAGCGCATTGCCCGTTTTGCCTTTGAAGCGGCTCGCAAACGCAGCGGCAAGGTAACCAGCGTTGATAAAGCCAATGTGCTTGGCAGCAGCCGTATGTGGCGCAAAATTGTTACCGAAATGCGCGACAAGGAATACCCCGATGTTGAACTGAACCATTTTTATGTTGATAACTGCGCCATGCAGCTGGTGCTGAACCCGAAACAGTTTGACGTTGTTTTAACCAACAACATTTTCGGTGATATTTTAAGCGACGAAGCAAGCACCATTGCAGGCAGCATCGGTTTACTGCCGAGTGCAAGCCTCGGTGACGGCGCAGGCATGTATGAGCCTATCCACGGCAGTGCGCCGGATATTGCAGGGCAGGGCATTGCCAACCCGCTGGCCACCATTTTAAGCGTTGCCATGATGCTGCGTTATTCGCTGAACCAGGACGCAGCGGCAGACGCAGTGGAACGCGCCGTTGACGAAGTGCTGGAAGCAGGCTACCGCACGCCTGACCTGTGGGCAGAAGGGCTGAAGAAAGTAAGCACTGCCGAAATGGGCAAGCTTGTAGCAGAAGCAGTAAAATAAAGCAGCCGTAAAATAAGGGAAACACAGACAGATTAGAGATATTATAAACAGTTATAAATAAGGGAAAGAAAAAGGGTTATGCGCCTCGTGCGCGTAACCCTTTTTAAACTTTATTTTATTCTGACATATCCAACTTTTTCTGCAATTTCTTGTCCCTGCGGAGATTGCATCCATTTCAAGAAAGATTGCAGATGAGGCTTGGTGTTGCTTTTTAAAGTAATGGCGTAAAGATTTGTTGTAAATGGGTATTTCCCGCTGCGGATGTTTTCGTCAGTGGGGTACACACCGTCGATGGCAAACATTTTTACCGGCGCGTCTTTGCGCCCCAGCATACCTGTTAAAAAGAATTTGAAGGAAAAGCCCAGCGCTCCTGCATCGCCGTTGTATTCGGCAACTTGAGTGCCAATTTCACCCATGCCGCCGATATATTCTTCTTCCAGCGGTTTCATTATCGTCGTATCGCCCATAATGTGCTGCAGCAGCGTCTGGCTGCCGCTGCCTTCCGGTCGCTGGAAAGCTAAAATGCGCCGATCATCGCCGCCAAGCGGCTGCCAGTTTTTGGTTTTGCCGCTGTAAATATTGCGCACTTGCTGCGTGGTTAAACTGTTGACGGGGTTATCACTGCTTACAAAAAATACAAAGGCTTCCTGCGCAATAGGTGTCAGCACCAGTTCTTCGCCCAAAGCAGCGGCTTCTAACTGCTGCTGTTTTGATGGCATTGCGCCGAAGAAAATATCACAATTTTTATTGATTAAATCTGTAAAAGCATAAACTGTGTTGTTAAAAGCAATGTATTTTTCGAATTCGGCGTTAATTTTGTCTTGCTCATGCCACTGTAAGGTGTTCCGGTTATATTGGTATTTGGCAATGCCGTCATAGCAGGCGTTGGCATAGGCAGAATACACCGGGTAAGCGGCTTCCGCACCGTCAAGCCTCAGCCATTCTTCCTGCGTAAGCTGCAAAGTGCTTATTTCGTTTAGCTTGGGCAAAATGTTGTCGGGATTAGTTATTTTGTATTTTTTCAGGTCAACGCTGCTTAAGCCGTTTTCGTAAGCAAAGTTGTGAGAGCGGACTGTATTGCCGTTATCTACAGCATAATTTATAACGTTGCCGCAGATTGCAAACAATACAAGAGCGCAGGCGGCAGGCTTTAGCAGCGGCAGTTTAGTGCCGCGCAGCAAGTAAACATAGCGTGCAAAAAATGCCAGCGGGATGAGATTGGCGAGGGCGTAAATTAAAATTATGTAATCCGCGTGGGAAAGCATAGTTAAAAGAATGAGCGAAAAACTGCCGTGTATTAAAATCAGCAGGTAAAAGTTTACGCTGCTGAAAAGTGAAGTTACCGAGCCGTTGTGCAGGTAAAACAGCAGTGCAAACAGCACCGCGCCAAAGGTGCAGGGCAAAAAGGCAGCACAGGCTAAAGCCATAAAACTGCCGCTGTAATTTACAAGCGTTTGGCGCCAGTAAAGTTTAAAAAGTTTGTATGAATTAAACAAGGCAAGCAAAATGGCACCGTAAAATAATATTATGGAAAGGTAAAAACCGGAATCGCCGCCGAAAGTACCGGTAATGTAATTATAAAAACCGTTCAGCGCGGTTAAAATAAAAAATCCTGCACAGGCAGTTATAATTACGCACAGCACAAAAAACAGCTGATTATAAACCCAGTATTTTAGCGCCAATTTCCATAACTTCATCACTTTCACATCCTTTGCCGTAAACTTTGCTTACCTTTATTATAGCATTTTATCCGCATAAGCGTATTGCCAAAGCGGCGGCGGTGTGCTATACTTACATCAATCTGTTTAACGCCGGTTAAGCAGGTGCCTTTATTTATGTATCGCAGGCCTTAGAAGATACATAAATAAGGGCATTTTTTGTTTTAACCGCATTTTTAAGGAGGTTTTTAATTTATGGCATGGTTCGATTTATTTATAGCGGGTATTTTTGAGGTTGTATGGTCTACCTGTTTAAAGTATTCGCACGGATTTACTAATGTAATGTTTACGGTTTTAACCTTTATCGGCATGGGTTTTAGTTTCTGGTTTCTGGCGCACGCGGTTAAATCGCTGCCAATGGGCACGGCTTATGCCATCTGGACTGGGATTGGCGCGCTGGGCGCCGTTATAGTGGGCGTTATTTTGTTTAAGGAACCGGTTACACTGGTGCGTTTATTTTTTGTGGCAATGCTTTTAACAGGCATTATCGGCTTAAAATTAACATCCGGCCAGTAAATTAAATAAGGAAGGCTTATGCAGAGCTGCCGTTATTAGCGGCAGCTTTTTTATTATGCACTGCCCGTTTTTGGGCAAATGTATCATTTGATACGGAAAATTTTTGTATACAAAATAAAAGACAGATGTGTTTGCATTTTTCTGAATAATGTGTTAAATTAATGTTAAATATTAGTTAAATAAAAGTAAAAATACAGTTAAATTTTTAACTTTTATTTTGACGCACAATATTTTAATCTGCCTTTGCGTTGCGCAGGGCAGGAAAATTAAGGAGGTTTTATGATGTTAAAGAAAACAACGTTGTGGCTGCTTTCTGTGATGATGCTGTTAACGATGCTGGTTGCAGGCTGCGGCGGCGGAGAAGAAAAGAAAGCTGCCAATGACAGCCAGAAGCTCATCGTTTACACATCCATGAAGGAATCGCTTATTAAAGGCATTGTAGACGGCTTTAAAAAAGCCAACCCCGGCATTGATGTTGACTACCAGTCTGCCGGTGCAGGCAAGCTGATGGCGAAAATTGCCGCAGAACGCCAGAGCGGCAAAATTTTGGCCGACGTTATCTGGACAAGTGAAGTTCCTGACTTCTATAACATGAAAAACGAAGGCATTCTTTTAAATTACAAGAGCCCTGTTGAACCCGAAACCGTAAATCCGTTCAGCGATTATGACGGCTCTTTCCATGCAGCACGCCTTGGTACTCTTGGCATTGTTATTAATACCGATAAAATTAAAACCGCTCCTACCCAGTGGTCTGATTTGATGAAACCCGATTTTAAAGACCGTTTCGGCATTGCCAACCCGGCTCTTTCCGGTACTTCTTACATGAGCGTTGCGCTTCTGGAAAAACAGTTCGGCTGGAAATTCTTTGAAGACATTAAAGCCAACGGCGGCCGTATCGGCAAAGGCTCCGGCCAGGTTATCGACGATACTGCTTCCGGCGAACTTTCCGCAGCTTTGGCAGTAGACTATATTACCAATGCTAAAATCGAAAAAGGCGCGCACCTGCAGCTTTGCTATCCGCCCGAAATGCTGGTAGTTCCGAGTCCGGTTGCTATTTTTAAAGACAGTGCCAAAGCTGAAGCAGCTAAAAAGTTTGTAGATTACCTGCTCAGCAAAGAAGCACAGACTCTCGTTGCACAGCAGGGCACCATTCCTGTACGTGAAGATGTAGAAATTCCGGCTAAATTCAATCTGCCTGCTCCGAAAGAAGCTTTGGAAAAATCCATTAAGATTGACTACATTGAAGCAATTAAAACCAAAGAAGACACCATTAAGAAATTCTCTGACATTATGCAGATGAAACAATAGTTCCGGCATAAGAAGGCTAATTAAATAATGGGCTAAGAAAGGCGGCGGAGCGGGGTTGCCCGTTTCGCCGTTTTTGCAGTTAATACATTTACAGGAGGTTGCCTTATGGAAGATATTATTAAGGTTGAAGGCGTTGCCAAAGCCTACGGCAAGCATCAGGTACATAAAGGCCTTGACCTTGGCATAAAAAAAGGCGAGTGCTTTACTCTGCTTGGCCCTTCCGGCTGCGGCAAAACGGTTTTGATACGCCTTATTGCCGGGCATGAAGTTCCGGATGAAGGCCGTATTATTATTGATAATACCGTTGTTGCCGACAGCGCCAGCGGTGAGTATATTCCGCCCGAAAGGCGCGGGTTGGGCATTGTGTTCCAGGATTATGCGGTTTGGCCGCACATGACGGTTTACGATAACATTGCGTATCCGCTGAAAATGGAAAAACGCCCGAAAGAAGAAATTGATAAATTAGTAATGAAAATGATTGATATTGTCGGTATGAAAGGGCTCGACAAACGCCTGCCATCCGAGCTTTCCGGCGGCCAGCAGCAGCGTGTTGCTCTGGCGCGCGCACTGGTTGCAGACCCTTCGGTTATGCTTCTGGATGAGCCGCTTTCCAACCTTGACGCTAACCTGCGTGAGGAAATGCGCTTTGAGATTAAGGCTTTGCAGCGCCAGTTCGGCATAACGGTTATGTATGTAACGCATGACCAGGAAGTTGCTCTTGCCATCAGCGACCGCATTGCCATTATGGACAACAACGGCAATATCCGCCAGATTGGCACGCCGTATGAAATTTTTGAAAAACCTGCCGATTTGTTTATTTTTAAATTTATGGGCATTGCCAATTTCCTTGGCGTACGCGAAGAAAACGGCGCTTACCTTGTCGGCAGCGGCACGCAGCAGGTGCCGTGGGAAAAACCGCAGGGCAGCGGTATTAAAAACTGGGTTGCGGCTTTCCGTCCGTCGGATGTTATTATTACCCGCGGCGGTGCAGGGCTGAAGGGCATTATTAAACGTGCCAACTTCCTTGGCGCAACCATGGACTACATGATTGAAATTGACGGTGAGCATCTGCGTACGGAAATTGTAACGCATGAAGCGATTTCCGAAGGGCTGATGTTTAACGAGGGCGAGGAATGTGTGGTTAATTTCCGTGCCCTGCACTGGTTTGATGCGGCTCAGCTGAAGGAGGTGGAAGAATTATGAGTACAATTAAAAAAGATTCCGGTTTTGGCGTAGCCCAGATAATTCTTTTAATTTCTATTGCCGTACTGGTTATTTTTGTTGCGTGGCCTGTACTTTTAATTCTGTTTAACGCCTTTTTTGTTGACGGCACTTTTAACAGCAGCGACTTTTACGCTGTACTGACAGAGCCTGAAACTTTCCAGGCATTGAAAAACTCGCTGATTATTGCCAGCATGACGACGATTGGCAGTACGATTGTAGGCACGTTTTTTGCGTGGCTTGTTACCCGTACCGACCTGCCGTACAAAACTTTTATGAAGAGCCTGTTCCTTGTGCCGTTTATGCTGCCGAGCTTTATCGGCGCTTTGGCGTGGAAGATGCTGCTTTCTCCGAACTCCGGCTATATTAATACGTTCTTTATGGAAACCTTTGGCCTTACGGAACCTGTATTTAATATTTACAGCTACTTCGGCATCAGCCTGGTAGAAGTTATGTACTTATTCCCGTTTGTATTTATACAGGTTTGCGGCGCGCTGGAGCGCATGGACCCGACTTTGGAAGAATCGGCGCGTATTTCCGGTGCAGGCCTGTTTACCATTACCCGCAAAATTACCATTCCGCTGGTGCTGCCTTCCATTATGTCGGGCGCGCTGCTGATTATGCTGTATTCCATGGCACATTTCGGCACTGTTGCGGTACTTGGCATTGAGCAGGGAATTTACAACATCCCGACGCTTATTTACGAAAAGATTCACCAGAGCGGCGGCAGCTTCGATTCTATCCGTACCGGTACGGTACTTGCAACGGTGCTTGTTGTAACGGCTGCGCTTATCATCTGGGCACAGCAGAAGGTTTTGAGCCGCGGCCATTATCAGATTATCGGCGGCAAGAGCTTCCGCCCGATGGAACTGAAACTGCGCGGGCTGCGTTATCCGCTGCTGTTCTTCTGCCTGGCTTATATTGGCTTTACCATTCTTCTGCCTACCGTGGTTATCTTCCTCGTTGGCGGCGTAAGCACTTACGGTTTGCCGCTTACCTGGGAAAACCTGTCGCTTGATAACTACAAATACATTCTGTTTGAATACGAAGTAACCAAAGACGCTATCTTCAACAGCGTAACTTTAGGCCTTGCAGCAGCAGTTATTACCATGTTTGCAGGCGTAATGATTTCTTACGTAATTGTTAAGATGAAAGTACGCGGCAAAGGCATTCTGGAATTCCTCGGCATGCTGCCGTTCTCCGTACCGGGTTCTGTTATCGCGCTGGGCGTTATTCTGGCGTGGAGCGGTAAATTCGGCATCAACCTGTATAACACGGTTTGGATTATTCTCGTTGCCTATATTGCCCGCTACATGGCATTCAGCTTAAAGGCCAACAGTGCCGCTCTGGAACAGGTACACGATTCTTTGATGGAAGCATCGCGTTCCTGCGGCGCTACCATGTGGCAGTCTTTAAAAGATATTGTTATTCCGCTGGTTCGCCCGGGTATGATTAGCGCGTTCTTCTTAATCTTCCTGCCGGCACTGCGTGAACTTACGGTATCCATTATGCTGTATGCGCCTACCACAAGAACTATCGGCGTTGCCATTTATACTCTTAACGAGGACGGCGAAACCGTTATGAGTACCGCGCTGGCAGGTATCGCCCTTATCATCATCGTCTGCGGGCAGATGCTGATTAACCATTTTACCAAGAAAGTGAGTGAGTAACCGTCATGTCTTATATACGCTTAGTTAACGTTACAAAACGCTTTGGCAATGTTACTGCCGTAGATAACCTGAACCTTGAAATCGGCAAAGGCGAGTGCTTCTCCATGCTTGGTCCTTCCGGCTGCGGAAAAACAACTACCCTGCGTATGGTGGCAGGCTTTGAGGATTTAAGTGACGGCGAAGTATGGGTTGGCGACCGTCTGTTGTCATCGCCTAAAAAACATCACTATACACCGCCCGAAAACCGCAATTTCGGTATGGTGTTTCAGGCTTTTGCCGTATGGCCGCACATGAGCGTTTATGAAAATGTTGCTTTTCCGCTGAGGCTGCGCAAACTGCCTGCGGCAGAAATAGAGCAGCGCACCAAAGACGCGCTTACGGCAACAAATCTGTTAAAATCGGCTAACGAAAGCCCGGCAAGCCTTTCCGGCGGCGGCAAACAGCGTGTTGCGCTGGCGCGTGCGCTTGCCATTAACCCTGACGTTATGCTGCTTGACGAACCGCTTTCGAGCCTTGACCCGCATCTGCGTGAGGAAATGCGCTTTGAAATTAAAGACTTGCAGCGTAAATACGGTTTTTCCATTATTTATGTTACGCACGACCAGTCGGAAGCCATGGCGCTTTCTGACCGCATTCTTGTTATGAAGCTGGGCGTAATGCAGCAGATTGATTCGCCGCTTGACGTATATAACAATCCGGCAAATAAATTTGTATTCAGCTTCATAGGCGTATCGAGCTTTACCGATGTGGTATGGCAAAACGGTGCAGCCTGCATTAAGGGCGATAACCGCCCGCTGCCGCAGGGGCTTGTTGTTCCGGCACGCATGCAGGGTGAAGCCGTATTTAACCTTGCCAGCCGCCCGACGGAAATAAGGTTCACAAATGAAAACGATATCAACGCAGTACGCGGTGTTGTAATGCGCAAAGCCTTCCTTGGCGAAATTATCGACTATCTTGTAAAAATAGGCGACCAGGAAGTGCGCGTGCAGATTGGCCGCCGCGACCCGGGACCGGAAACCGGCGAAGTATGCTACCTGCATTTCCTGCGTCCGTTCTGGTACAAGGTTGATGAATAATTAAAAACATATAGCCCGAAAGGGCAAAAGAGGCATACCCAAATGGTATGCCTCTTTTTTACGCAAAAATACCCCGCCTGTAAAGACGGGGTATTTTATACTTTACTGTTTATTTTTATGCCTTGATTTCAATTTCCATCAGGCAGTCGCCGCTTTCGATACGGCTGCCGGCCGCTACATGGATTTGCGATACAATGCCGCTGATAGGTGCGGCGATGGTGGTTTCCATCTTCATTGCTTCGGTTACGATAAGCGGGGTGCCTTTTTCGACAGCCTGGCCTTTTTCAACCAGCAGTTTAACAACGGAACCGGAAAGGGTTGCGCCGATTTCGCCGGGGTTGGTTTTATCGGCTTTTTTGCGCGTTACGTTGGTAGATTTAACATTTCTGTCTTTAATATCAATTTCACGCGGCAGGCCGTTGAATTCGAAGAAAATGGTGCGGATGCCGTCTTCGTTTGCTTCTCCTATCTGCAAAAGCTTGATAACGAGCATTTTGCCCTGTTCGATTTCAACTTTAATTTCTTCGCCGGTTTTCATGCCAAAGAAGAAGGTAGGCGTATCAAGTACGGAAACATCGCCGAATTCGGCATGGCGTACTGCCCAGTCGCTGAATACTTTCGGGTACAGGCAGTAGCTGCTTACAGCTTCGTCGCTGGTCGGCGCGCCCATTTCCGCAAGGCTGGCGCGTACTTTTTCAAAATCTGCCGGGGGCAGTGCAGCACCGGGGCGGCCTTCGATAGGTTTGCGCCCTTTAAGAATAATTTGCTGCAATTTCTGCGGGAAGCCCTGATACGGTACGCCCAGGCGGCCTTCAAAGAATTCTACAACGGAAGCCGGGAAGCTGAGCGAATCGCCTTTGGCGTAAATATCTTCTTCGGTAAGGTCGTTCTGCACCATAAACAGTGCCATATCGCCAACCATTTTGGAAGACGGCGTTACTTTAATAATATCGCCGAACATCATGGAAACGCGGTGGTACATATCTTTAATGTCTTCCCAGCGTTCGCCGAGGCCTACTGCTTTAGCCTGCTGCTGCAGGTTGCTGTACTGGCCGCCCGGCATTTCGTGGATGTAAACTTCCGGGTTGGGGTAAGAAACGGTGTTGTCGATTGCTTTATAATACGGACGCACGCTTTCCCAGTAACGGGACATTTCGTTAAGGGCGTTAATGTCAAGGTGCGGCTGGCGCGGATGGCCGGAAAGTGCATAGTACAGGCTTGCGCCGCTCGGCTGGGAAGTACCGCCGCTCATAGCGCTCATGGCTACGTCAACAATATCTACGCCGGCGTCGATAGAGCGGGCATAAGTGTAAATGCTGTTGCCGCTGCCTTCGTGCGTATGCAGGTGGACAGGCACGTTAACGGCTTCTTTAAGGGCAGAAACAAGCTGGTAAGCTGCTTCCGGCTTCAAGAGGCCTGCCATATCCTTAATGCAGATGGAGTTGGCACCGGTTTTTTCCAGTTCTTTCGCCATGGTTACATAATATTTAAGGTCGTATTTATCACGGCGTGGGTCTAAAATATCGCCGGTGTAGCATAATGCAGCCTCGGCAAATTTGCCTGCGTCGCGTACAGCGTCCAGTGAAAGGCGCATATTTTCAATGCCGTTAAGGCTGTCGAATACGCGGAACACATCAACGCCGTTTTTCGCGCTGAGGCGGATAAATTCTTTAACAACATTGTCCGGATAGCTGGTGTAGCCAACGGCGTTGGCGCCGCGCAGCAGCATCTGGAACAGAATGTTCGGGCATTTTTCGCGGAACTGGCGCAGGCGTTTCCACGGGCTTTCGTCAAGGAAGCGGTAGGCAACGTCAAAAGTTGCGCCGCCCCAGCATTCAAAGCTGAACAGGTTAGGCAGCTTGGCTGAGGTAGTGCCGATAACTTTCAGCATATCGTTGGTGCGCATGCGGGTTGCAAGCAGCGACTGGTGCGCGTCACGGAAGGTGGTATCCGTAAACAGCACTTCTTTCTGGTCCATAACCCATTTGGAAAGCCCTTCAGGACCCTGTAAATCCAAAATCTGCTTGGTGCCGTCGGCAGGGGTGCCTTTAAACGCTTTGGGCAGGCTGAGCGGGGCAAATTCCGGTTTGGGCTGTACGCCTACATTGTTGTAGCCGTTAACGGTTACATCGGCAATGTAGTGCAAAAGCCTGGTGCCGCGGTCCAGCGTCTTCGGGAAGATGAAAAGTTCGGTGTTTTCATCAACAAACGAAGTATTGTAGCTGCCGTCAAGGAAACTGGGGTGGGCCAGTACATTTTCAAGGAACAGAATATTGGTTTTAACGCCGCGGATGCGGAATTCTTTTAAGCAGCGCAGCATTTTGGTAATGGCAATTTCGTGGGTAAGGCCGTGGGTGGTTGCCTTAACCAAAAGCGAATCGTAATACGGGGTAATAACGGAACCGGTAAAAGCATTGCCGCCGTCCAGACGCACGCCAAAGCCGCCGCCGCTGCGGTAAGCAATCAGCTTGCCGGTATCGGGCATAAAGTTGTTGGCAGGGTCTTCGGTGGTAATACGGCACTGAATGGCATGGCCGAAGCTGGTAATTTTGTCCTGTTCGGGAATGCCGATTTCCGGGCTGTGCAGGGAATAGCCTTCGGCAATTTTAATCTGGGTCTGCACAATATCAAAGCCGGTAATTTCTTCGGTAACGGTATGTTCAACCTGAATACGCGGGTTAACTTCGATAAAGTAGAAGTTGCCGTCCGGGGTAACGAGGAATTCAACCGTACCGGCGCTGAGGTAATTAACGTTTTTCATCAGCTTAACGGCTGCGTCGCAGATTGCCTTGCGCAGTTCGGGTTTAAGCGAAAAGGCCGGGGCAATTTCCACCAGCTTCTGGTGGCGGCGCTGTACGGAGCAGTCGCGCTCGAACAAATGCACAATGTTGCCCTGCGTATCGCCCAAAATCTGAACTTCGATATGTTTCGGGCTTTCAAGGTATTTTTCAAGGTAAATTTCATCGCTGCCGAAAGCCTTCATAGCTTCGGATTTAGCCATGTTGTATACGGTTTCCAAATCTTCGTTGCTGTTTACCATGCGCATGCCGCGCCCGCCGCCGCCGTTAACGGCTTTAAGCATAACGGGGAAGCCGTGCGCCTGCACAAAACGGTAAACATCTTCAACGCTGTCAATCGGGCCATCGCTGCCCGGAATCATCGGAATGCCGGCAAGCTTGGCCTGTTCGCGCGCATTAACTTTGTCGCCGAACATAATAAGGTGTTCAAGGCGCGGGCCGATAAAGATAATGCCTTCTTCGGCGCAGCGTTTTGCAAGGTCGCTGTTTTCGCTTAAAAAGCCGTAGCCGGGATGGATGGCGTCTACATCGTGCTCATGCGCGATACGGATAATGTCTTCAATATCAAGATAAGCATCGATAGGGCCCTTGCCTTCGCCGACAAGGTAGGCTTCGTCAGCTTTGTTGCGGTGCAGTGAAAGTGTGTCTTCTTTTGAATAAATTGCCACTGTGCGGATGCCGAGTTCGTTGCAGGCACGGAAAACGCGGATAGCGATTTCGCCGCGGTTGGCAACCAGTACAGACTTAATTTTTTGCATAGTATACCCTCCTTCGGATAGCACTGTACCTATTTTATTAAAAAAAGTTACTAATTGCAATGGTTTCAGCGTAAGTATTTCTGTATACAGAAATACATAACGGCATGCAGGGAAACATGCCGTTTAAAACAGTTAATTTTTTAAATATTTGTCAAAAAAAGCTGTAATAACATCAAGCACCGGCTGCTGAACCCAAAACGTGATGTATAACAAAGCCTCCTTAAAGTAACGTACATATTTATTATAATACCGCTTTATTATGCGTGGCAAATTGCAGGCACTGTTAAAACTTCAATTTAAAATAAAATAACGATATGGTATAATTTTAATATAAAGGGAAAGAGGTGTATGAGATGAAAAGAATTTTATTATTTGTAATTATGCTAATGATGATAACTGTTTCTGCTTTCGCTGATAAACAGGAATGGATTGATAAAAATTATGATTTTGGAAAGGCAAAAAGAATATTAGTTAGTTTTTCTGTTCCTGATGAATTGAAAAACGGTATTACGGAAAAAGAAACGGAAGAAATATTTTTTGAGGTTTTGCAGGATAAAGTTACTGATAAATTAGCACCATTTGGATATAAGGTTAAAACTTTAACTGATGTCAATGATGATATTCAATTGTTGTACGGAGTTAATTTTACTGAACAAATTAAAAATAATACTGTTGAAGCAGAGAAAATTTTTGAAAAATATATAAATGAAAATGTTGATTTATTGGTAAATGTGCAATTACTTACTTATTCAACTGGCAGTAAATATAAAGAAGGTTATTATAGAACAGTACCTAAAACAGAATCTCATTATGTCAGCAACGGGATGTTTGGAGGGCAGATTGTTACAACGCATACAACAGAACAGCAATACGTGGCACCTCAAAATGTCCCTATGACATATACCGCAGTAAAATTCATAATTGATGATGTTAAAACTAAAGAAAACGTATGGACGCGTATAGATAATAGAGAGCGTGAAGGAGATGAACTTTTTGGCAACAGTAAACCTAAAGAAGTTTTTGAAAGAATTATAAAAAGCGGATTTGGGGATTTTACCGATAAATTAAAAGACACTGCTGGTATTGAAGAATAGGGTGGTAAGTGTTATGAAAAAATTATTAGGATTTATTTGTGTTTTATTGATAGCCGTTTTTGCTGTAATGCCTAATACATATGCAGAAGCGCAAAAGGACTATGGCAATTTAGATATGAATAGATGGGGTGTATTAGTACAAACAGAAGAAAAAGATACTTTATTAGATGCTGCAACGATAGATTATTATTCTGATTATACTGATGAAATAATCTGTACTTTATGGATATGTAATTATAATAATTCTGATGGCAGTTATGTATTGGATAATTTCTTATTTAAATATAAAGATAGATCATTTTGTTTAAAAAGTTACGTTGAATATGATAAAACAGGTAAAGTGATAGATAGTGCAACGTTTCCATTTGAAAAATTTGAAAAAGTAATTCCTGGGTCTTTAAGTGAAGGTTTGTATTATCTTGCATTTCATCCAGAAATAATAGATGATATCAAGAAGTATGTTAAAGAAAGATAGTTAGAATCTTTAATCAGGTACAAAAATGTGCTTGCTGTTTTCGAATGTATTATCTGAAAATGTTATAAACACAAAATTTAGGTAATATAGCCAGTGTTAAAGAAGGGATGATTATATTATGGCAAATATTGAGTATTTCAAATTACAAGCTAATAATCTTATCGAAGATTGGAAAACAAAAATCCCTGTAAAAGATGATGATTTGATTATTTATGAGTATAATCCTAAATACTTTGACATGGATGAAATAGTTTGTGCATTTGATGTAGATGAAGATAATTTTACTTTAATGGAAGCGCAGGATATAATTGCTATTTTAGCAGGATTTGAAGATTGGTCTGATTTAGCACATGCTTCGGAAACTAATCTGGAAATAGGAAAATTATTACTCGATAATAGAGATAGAATAACACCAGATGATTGGTGGACGTTTATAGGAGATTATGAAGAATTAAATAAAACTACTTGTGATGAGATAACAAAATTATCATTATGTGAATTCTGGCTGAACGAAATTGTATAATATAATTTAACTATATAGTTGGATTATATTTCGTATCTATAAGGAATAAAACAATGAAGCAACAACTTTACTTATCAACATCATATTTGGATGACCTGATGGTTAGAATGGCGCACCACAGTACGGCGATTGAAGGCAACAGCCTGACGCAGGGCGAAACCAAAAGCGTACTGATTGACGGTTATGTGCCGCGCGCTATTGATTTGCGCGAATTGAACGAGGTTTTAAATTATAAAGCCTTTACTAAAGAAATGGTGCGTTTTTTGAAGGAAGAACGTGAGGTAAACGGTGAATTTATTAAAGAAATTCACTCTATTTTATGCCGCGAAGCAATAGAATCCGTGCCGGGCAAGTTTAAAACACAGCCTAATATGGTTATTGGTGCAGATTTTACGCCTTCGCCGCCGTACCGTGTACCGATGGACATTGAACAATGGCGGCAGGATTTGGATTATCAGCTTAAAAATGCTGCTAATGCCAGAACTATGGTAGAAGCAATCTGCCGCCAGCATTTCCGTTTTGAGCGGATTCATCCTTTTCCGGACGGAAATGGGCGTGTTGGGCGTGCGCTGATGGTTTATAGTGCTTTGCAGCAAAAGCTGCCGCCGATAGTAATACCTGTTGATGAAAAGAAAAAATACATTAACTTTTTAAATACCGAGGATTTAAACGGGTTTGTGGAATTTTGCCTTGCATTGCAGCAAAAGGAAGTGGAGCGCATAAAAATTTTAGCTGATGAACGCGACAAGGTGTTAGAAATTTATACAGAGGAATAAAAAAGAGTTTGGCATTGTGCCAAACTCTTTTTGCGTGTATGCAATTAACTTTGCAGATGTCACTCCAGCAAATTATTTTTGCGCCAGCCTTCGCTTTTCCAGCGGTAAATAAATACCAGCGCGCGCAGGCATTCATCAAGGCACATGGCAAGCCATACGCCCACCAGCCCCCAGCCAAGGTGCAGGCCAAAGAACCACGCACCAAGCGTTGCCACGCTCCACATGGAAACAAGCCCCGTCGTTACCGGCCATTTAATATCGCCCGCCGCCTGCAAACTCATAACCATTACCATATTCACGGCGCGCCCTGCTTCCAAAAACACTTCTATTAAAAAGATATGACGCCCAAGCTCCAGCACTTCGGGGTTATCGGTAAAAATGCCGTAAATGTTGTCGCTGTTAAAGAACAAAAGCAGTGTTACCGTTGTGCTGATGGTAACGGCAATGCGGATGGTTTTCCACACGCGCTGTTCAACGGCGTCAAGGTCGCCCGCGCCGATTAAAAAGCCGACGATAATCTGCGTTGCCATGGCAAGCGCCTGCGAATAGATGTAGGAAAACATGGCAATAATATAGGCGTAAATTTTGGTGGTAATAACCACAATGCCCATTACGTTAACAAAGCGCATAATAACCATCTGCGAAATCTGGTAGGAAAGCGATTCGCCGCCGGAGGGCAGTCCCAGGTACAAAATTTTATACAGCGTGCTTTTGGGGAAGGGGCGCAGGTATTTAAACGAAAGGCGTATATCAATAAATTTGCGGAAAAAGTACAAAATTAAAAGCAGCCCCAGTACCTTGCTGGTGTTGGTGGATATGGTTACGCCCAAAACGCCGAGTGACGGTATCGGCCCCAGGCCATGAATTAAAATGCAGTTGCCCGCGATATTGATAAGGTTCATTACTACGGAAGTAATCATGGTAATTTTTAGCAGGGAATAACCGCGGAAGAACGAAATAAAAGAGATATAGGCAGACTGCACTACTATAAAAAGCCCTATGTAGCGCAAAAAGAGCGAGGCTTCGGCCCAGATGTCTGCCGGTACATCCAAGAGGCTTAAAAAGAAACCGTCAAAAATAAACAGCGCTGCGCTGATGATAATGCCGAAAACCATATTGGCAAGCAGGGCAACGGTGCAGACTTCGGCAACTTTTTCGCGGTTGCCCGCACCGCGGTGCTGGGCAATTAAAATGGTAGCTGCCATGCTGATTACGCTGAGGGCGAGGATAACGATATTGATAATCTGGTTGGCGTTGCCTACGGCGGCAACAGAGTGCTGCGAGTAATGGCTGAGCATGAACTGGTCGACATTGCCGACCATCATCTGCAAAAGTATTTCAATAAAAATTGGCCAGGTCATTTTAAAAACGGAAAGTTTTTGCGTGCCTTCGGCGTTTTTTACTGCGGACATGATTGTGCTCCTTATTTTAAAAGTTTTTAAACAGAGAAAATAACTATATTATAGCAGTTTGCATTGTATTTACAAGCAGAAAAGTGTAAAATAAACAGCAAAAAATAAATTCGCAAAAGTCTGAAAAAATGAAGTTAACCATAAACACATAAAAGGTTGACAATAAAAACGGCAAAACTTATAATTAAAAAGTAAAGGTGTGGTGAACTATGTTAAAACTTATCAGGGCATTATCAGAATACAACGGCCCGACTTATGACGGTGCGGTAATGGCAAGAGCCGTTATTAAAGCATCTGTGCTGGAAAACGGAGATTACTCAACGCGCCCGGTAAAAATGGCGCCGCCGCGTATGGGCATTATCGAGGCTTATAAAGAAGGCGCGGCTTCGCTGACGGTAACGCTGCTGCGTCCGCTGGTGCGTGCCGGTGAAATGCTGGAAACGGTGCCGCAGGGCGAAAAACAGCTGAGCTTTGTTATTGATAAGCCGGAAATTAACGCTTATCTTGATGCCGTGGACGACACTAATTCCATTCACCGCGGCGAAAACCCCGTTGTACCGGGGCTGTGCATGATTGAGCATTTGTGGCGCGCTTTAAACAAGCCGCTGCCGCTGAACTGGGATGTTAAATTTAAAATGCCTGCTTTTGCGGGAGAACAGATTGACATATACAAAAACGGCGCGTCGCTTGACGGCTACTGCGGCGGGCGCGAGCTGTTTACGGTAGGTATAAAGGAGAGTTAAAACAATGAATGGCACAAACAGGCCGGACGGTGTCCGCGAGATGGTAAAAATGGCGCTTTTAATGGCGATGAACTGCGTATCGGCGTATGTAATAATTCCGCTGCCGTTTTCGCTGTCGCCAATATCGCTGCAAACGGTGTTTGTAAATCTTTTAGGCTTTTTGCTTACGCCGCGGCAGGTGCTTATTACCATGTGCGCATACCTTTTAATGGGGCTTGCGGGGCTGCCGGTGTTTACGGGCGGCACGGCAGGGCCCGGCAAACTGTTTGGGCCTACTGGCGGATATATTTTCGGCTTTTTAGTGGCAGCGCTTATCATCAGCTGGCTGCGCGGCAATAACTATGGTTTTAAGCGCTGTGCGTTTTTGGGCGTTGTTATCGGCATACTGGTAATTTACCTTCTGGGCGTGGCGCA